>ULZW01002964.1_pt1 | contig 263830 bp, 205 predicted proteins | sample 1963521 | NCBI WGS metagenome assembly ULZW01 (sample SAMEA4835901, study PRJEB28245) | human gut metagenome | biome: gut microbiome; material: fecal sample | place: Denmark | collected 2008 | reverse complement strand
TAATTTTTAACCTTGTCCATTTTTAGTGGACAGTAGTGATATCATGTTTATGATAAATAGATGTTGAAGGAGTAGGGGAAGCTGCAATATATAATAAAAGCCGGTTTTATGCTTGTTTCACTTAGAAACGCTAAGCATAAAGCCGGCTTTTTCGGATTGCAGATTATTTTTATTTTTTCAAAACCTCTTTCATACGGTTTACGACTTCAGGGGTTGGCAAATCTTTTTTCTCTACTATCATAAAAGCAAAGTTATCTGCCAGTACCTCTTCGGGGTTGATGACATAATCTGTGTTTTTACCTATTTTTTCGTATAAGTCTTCAGCTTGTTCGATAGGTATGATTATTGTTTCTCCGTTCTCTTGTATTGGAATGAACTGTTCATTCAGAGGAATAAGTCCGATTTTTATGTAATCAAAAAAGTCGCCGTCCTCATATGGGCGATCTGTATAGATCATCATTGTACAGTTTTGAGTTTTACCATTTACGGTAAGCGGAGCATAGCTGTCATAACGGCTGATGTCAGGATTGGAAATACGTTTTTCCAGAATATCTGTTGGAAACAATATTTCGTGATCCATAACCGTGAAACCTATCGTCTGATATACTGACTTCTTAAAATTCAAGTTGTGACGGGTCAGAATATGAAACAACTCGTGTGCCAGCAATAATTGCATTTGTGCATCTTGCGTATTGTTCAGAACATTTTCTCCTATAGCAATCCAGTTCTTGCGAGTATAGGCACTTGCTCCTCCTTCTTCCTGCATTGATGTCTTTATTAAAATGATTTCATCAGGAAAACTAAGAGCCAGTTTTTGTTTTTTGATGGATGCAACTATTGCATTGAAGGCATTTGTTACCTTTTTTTTCTCCGTATCACTCCAGTTCTGTACGCTGCTCATCGCCAGAGTAAGCAATTGTGACTTTCGTCCTTCTTTATTCTGTAAACGCGAACAAATATCGAACTGATTCCATCCATTGGTGTACTCGTCGATATCTGTAATAAGCATCTGCGCTTCAGCTTTTGTTGCAAAACGGAAAAAAGGATTGTTTGTTGCTTTTTGGGCAAACCCTGCCACCGCAACCATACATAAACAGATTGCGATGATTGTACGTGTTAGTTTCATAATCGTAGCCTTTTTTCTATTTATTCTTTGTCTTTCAGGGCTGTAAAGATAAGTCCTTCCAGCTCTTCTGCCAGTTCAGGGTTGTCCTGAATGCACTGTTTAGCTGCATCCCGTCCCTGTCCAAGTTTGGTTTCATTGTAGCTGTACCACGAACCGCTTTTTTTGATTATACCCAGTTCGGCACCTAAATCAATAATTTCTCCACTTCTGGAAATTCCTTCACCAAACATAATGTCGAATTCCGCTTTTCTGAATGGAGGGGCAACTTTGTTTTTTACGATTTTTACGCGAGTCTGGTTTCCGATAATGTCTTCTCCATCTTTGATAGGTTGACCTTTGCGAATATCCAGACGTACAGATGCATAGAATTTCAGCGCATTACCTCCTGTTGTTGTTTCCGGATTTCCAAACATAACACCGATTTTTTCACGCAGCTGGTTGATGAAAATACATGTTGTATTTGTCTTGCTGATGGCAGATGTCAGTTTGCGCAGAGCTTGTGACATGAGTCGTGCCTGCAATCCTACGCGGTTATCTCCCATATCTCCTTCTATTTCAGCTTTAGGAGTTAATGCGGCAACAGAGTCGATAACGATGATGTCAATAGCAGATGAGCGGATCAACTGCTCAGCTATTTCTAATGCTTGCTCTCCATTGTCAGGCTGTGAAATCCACAAATTATCGATATCTACACCTAATTTTGCTGCATAAAAACGGTCGAAAGCATGTTCTGCATCAATGAAAGCTGCGATACCACCTGCTTTCTGTGCTTCTGCAATGGCATGGATTGCCAATGTTGTTTTACCTGATGATTCCGGACCATATATTTCAATGATACGTCCTTTAGGATAACCTCCAACACCCAAAGCTGCATTCAGTGCGATAGAACCAGTAGGAATGACTTCTACTTCTTGTACATGGTTGTCACCCATTTTCATGATAGAGCCTTTTCCGAAGCTTTTTTCTATCTTATCCATTGCAGCCTGAAGTGCTTTCAGCTTTTCGCTGTTATTTGGTTGGGGGCTTTCTACTCCTCCTTCGAATGCTAATTCATCTTTTTTCGCCATATCGGATATTTTTATATTTTCGAAAATACTTGTTTTGATATAGTCAGGAATAAAGAGTTATCCCAAGATCTGCGCAGCATGATCTTTCGTCTTTATTTCCTTCGGAGAGATGATACGTTCTATTATTCCTTCTTCATTAATGATAAAGGTTGTTCGGAATGTACCCATATATTTTCTTCCGTACATGCTTTTCTCTCCCCATACGCCGAATTCCTGAACTAATTTTTGTTCGGTATCTGCAATCAATGTAAACGGAAGTGTATTTTTCTCTATAAATTTTTGATGTGATTTCTGGTCGTTTATACTAACGCCAATAACTTCATATCCAGCTTCGCGAAGTGCTGCATAGTTGTCACGCAAGTTGCATGCCTGTGCCGTACATCCGGAAGTCATGTCTTTGGGATAAAAGTATAAAACAACTTTTTTTCCTTTGTAATCGCTCAGGCGTATTTCTTCACCTTTTTCGTTAAGTCCTAATATTTCAGGGGCTTTATCTCCTACGTTCATAAATAAAGATTGAAAAATAAAGAGCCTGTTTAAATTTCACAATATGTCGTTGGGGGGAATGACAAGCCCCAACAAAATTTAAACAGGCTCTATTGGTATAATGGTATTATAATTCTAAATCGCCATCGAATACTTCATGCCATGGTAAACCATATTTGTTGAGAGCATCCATAAATGGATCTGGATCGAATTCTTCTACATTCCATACTCCCGGACGTTTCCATAAGCCTTTTAAGAACATCATGGCTCCAATCATGGCAGGAACACCTGTTGTGTAGCTTACTCCCTGCATGCCTGTTTCCTGATAAGCAGCTTGGTGTGAGCAGTTATTGTATACATAGTAAGTATGCTCCTTACCGTCTTTCAGACCACGGATACGGCAACCGATAGATGTTTCTCCTTCGTAGTTTTCTCCTAAATCTTGAGGATTAGGTAAAACAGCTTTCAAGAACTGCAAAGGAACAATTTCCATACCGTTATAATTAATAGGCTCAATGCTTGCCATACCGATATTCTGGATTACACGCAAGTGAGTAAGATACTCTTGTCCGAAAGTCATCCAGAAGCGTGCACGTTTGATTGTCGGGAAATTCTTAACCAATGATTCCAATTCTTCGTGATACAGCAAATATGAATCACGCGGACCAATGTTAGGATAAGTCAGATCTTTATGGAATTCCAGCGGTTTAGTTGTAACCCATTTTCCGTCTTCGTAATAACGTCCGTTCTGAGTGATTTCTCGGATGTTGATTTCCGGATTGAAATTAGTAGCAAATGCTTTGTGGTGATTACCTGCATTGCAGTCTACGATATCCAGATAATGGATTTCGTCAAAATGATGTTTTGCTGCGTATGCTGTGTATACGCCACTTACTCCCGGGTCGAATCCGCATCCCAAGATAGCAGTCAGACCAGCTTCTTCGAAACGTTTTTTGTATGCCCATTGCCAGCTGTATTCAAAGTGAGCTTCATCTTTCGGTTCGTAGTTTGCTGTATCCAGATAGTTGACTCCGGCTTTCAGACAAGCTTCCATGATGGTCAGATCCTGATAAGGAAGTGCTACGTTAATAACGATTTCGGGTTTAAAACCATTGAATAAAGCCACCAGTTCGTCTACATTGTCTGCATCTACCTTAGCGGTTTTGATGTTAGGGTTACCGATTGCCTTTACAATCGCGTCACATTTTGACTGGGTGCGGCTAGCAATCATCACCTCACTGAATACTTCGGGATGTTGAGCCACCTTGTGTGCAACAACGGTACCTACACCGCCTGCACCGATAATCAATACTTTACTCATTTATCTTAAATAATAATCTTAAATGCCCGGTAAACGTTACCGTTCAATATGCAAAGATAGAAAATTTTCTCAAACGTCATGCAGTATTCCAATTATATCCGTATTTTTGTATTGTAATATGTGCAAATCCATAAACTATTTACTGTTTGTGATTGTTTATGTAGCGTAAATGTAAAATAAGTAACAAATATTTGTTCTAATATAAAATTTGATATGAAGAAGATTTTTTTTGGAGTAGCTGCAGTATGTGCAGGAGCATTAATGATGACAACGGCCGGATGCAGCAGTAGTAAAAACGTGACTAAGATTGATTTGGCTGGAGAGTGGAATATTGTTGCTGTAAATGGCGAAAAGATAAATGTAGACAATATGCCGTACATCGGTCTGGATGTAGACGGAAAACGTATTTATGGGAATGCTGGATGCAACAGAATGATGGGAGGTCTTGAACTGGATTCATTGAAGCCCGGTGTGATACATTTCACTCAAGTGGGTGCTACACGTATGATGTGCCCGGATATGGATGTAGAAACCAAAGTTCTTGGTGTATTGGATAAGGTGAATGGTTATGTTGAAACTCCGGAAGGTATCGCTTTGACTGATGCCGATGGTAAAACACTTATGAATCTGGAAAAACGTCAGCTTCCTGAGTACTCTGTAAATGATTTGGCTGGAGAGTGGGTTATTTCTACTGTCAACGGTACAGAACTTGAAAAACAGGAAAATGTTCCTTTCCTTGCATTCAATATTGAAGAAAAACGTGTGCATGGAAATGCTAGCTGCAATGTTGTAAATGGTGGATTCATGCAGGAAGAAGGTAAAGAAAATTCTTTAAAATTCTCTCAGATGATTTCTACCATGATGGCATGTCCGAATATGGATACTGAAAGACTTGTTTTGGAAGCTCTTAATAAAGTAGCTAGTTTTACATTGGATCAAGATAAGTCTAAGTTATCACTGTTAGACGAAAATGGTACAGAAGTTATGTCTTTGACAAAGAATACAGGCGAAGTCTTGTCTAAATAAGTATAATTTAATAGTACGATAAAAGCGATATTGTTTCTTCTTGTCTGGAAGAGGCAATATCGCTTTCTAATTAGATTTCATGGTGATATCAGTTCATGTTATTCAATTCATATTTTAGAGATACCATAAAATAGCCTTTCAGTTGCCGTTCATAATATTCGTAGAATCCGGTAGAAGTGGCACTTCGTGATAAATTTTTTCGCTGACTTAATATATCAGCCCAGTAGACAGATAGCTCTGCCTGTTTTTCTTTTAAGAATTTCCATGAGAGCTTTATATTCCACAGTATCTCATTTTCATCATCTCCTGATATTCCTGTACCATTCCGGAAACGATAATTGGCATCTGTCTTGAAGATAAAGTCCCAGGGCAGATTGATGGAACTATCTAGCCCTAATGTATATATGCGAGTATAGGTATTACGGTTTTGCAGGGAATTTTTTGATTGGTAAAATGTCCATTTCCCGTTTAATTCAATATTTCCCCACGAAGGCAGGTAAGATAATCTCAAATCGCTGTTTAAGCCTGTGGTATGTGTCTTGCTTTGTTGAGGCATTTGGTTGTCATATCCTTCATTTATCAGGCTGACATTTTGGTTGAAATTACCCGCTCCTGTGAGATAAATCCGGAAAAAGTTAAAGCGCTTGTCATAAGAAGCATTGCCTGACAGTCCCCAGTTGCCATTAATGTTGACAGGAAAAGTTTCTCTACCTCCTGTCTCTGTATTATATATTGTAGCACGGGTTACAGAGTTTATTTGCTGATTCCAACTCATTCCCACCATAATCCCTTTACGGAAGTTATTGAACATTGCATATATATAGTTACTATACGAAGCACGAAGGTTCGGGTTACTCCGTGTAATATTCAAAGGTGAACTATAATCGGTAGGCGCAATAAGATCTCTCAGCATGGGTTGTGAAGTTCCTCCATTGTAACTTATCATTGCATAATTGTCACCCTTATGGTATGTGAGGGTCAGATTAGGCTGCCATTCAATCGAATTTATTGTTGTGTCTGCCTGATGCCTGCCTGTATATTCATTGATTGATCGTTTTTGAAAGGTCGTAGTCAGACTGCTTCTTATTCCCCATACTTCTCCGTTATATGTGAACTGTAGTGCCAGATTATGTCCTGAAGTCAGGCTGTTGCTGCGATTGGCAAGACTGTCGATATTCCCCGCTTCATATCCTTCCGGCAAAATGCCGATAGGAATATTTTTATCATCCGGCGCTCCCAAGTTGTATGTATTACTGTTCAGATGTTCCTTATTAGCATTGAAACCATAAGATATCTGTAGGCGACTTTCCTTGGTTAAGACTTGTGTGTAAGCCAGATTCAGTGTATAGTTTTGCTCTTTTCCCGGTGCATACTGATATTGATTGAGAGATAACACAGAATCTTTTCCTGCTATATCCGACAGGCGGAAATAGCGTGTGGATGACAATGTGTAAGTTTTGCTCTTATTCTGGTTTTGTGCCGTGGAAAAGCTAAAACTGATATTATTTCCTTTCTTGTTTAGTCTTCGGGTAATGCTTGTGTTTATATTATAATTGCTATATTGGCTCTGTTCTTTCGACTGTCTTTTACTGTCATTAATGTAAGTAGCCGGATCTATTTCTTCAAATCTGTCGAATGGATTTTGGGTGCTGACTTCCGGATTAGTATCAAATGTTGCTTCCCGGTTGTGGTCATCACTGTTGTTGCGGTTGGAATTGAACCAACCGGAAATGTTGAACATGGTTAGCGAATCAATATCCCATTTAAAATCAACGTTTCCATTGAATCTGTTTCCCTTACTTAATCTGTTTGATTCGGAAATGGCATACTGGTTGCCGGTCGTCATGTATTGTTCACTATAAGAACTTGATTCATTTCCAACCCTATCATTTGAAAAACTGACATTTCCTGAAATTTCAAACTGATCTTTTACTTTCGTGATATTAGCTCCAATCGTATTCGAAATATTTTTATCATATGGTGTAGTATAATGGCGGTTTGTAGACTGCCCGTTTATCATGAAATTATCTCCGGCTTCATTAAAACGCATTATTTTTCCGTTTATATCCCGTCGTTTATGAGTCCCATAACCACCTTCTGCTGATAAAAGTATGGCGTTGTTCACTTCTTTTTTAGTCTGAAGATCGAGCACATAGTTTTTTTCTGCCGATTTCATACCTGTAGCTTCTTCCTGTTTGGTTGGCTTGTCGTACACTTTCAGCTGACTGACAAACTTGACAGGAAGGTTTTCCAAAACGACCTGCTGGTTACCTTTAAAAAAGTCTTTGCCATTTACGGTTATTTCTTTGATGGTATGTCCGTTGTAAGTGATGGTTTTTTCTTTGGGATCGTAAGTTAATCCTGGAATGCGTTTAACCAATTCTTGCAAATAGGATCCTTCTGGTGTAGGGTAGGCATCTACATTATATATAGTAGTATCACCCTTCTGTTCCATAGCCTTCAGTGGAGCAACGACTACAATTTCTTTCAGGTGCAGTGCATTTTCTTTTAGCTTGATTGTACCCAGACGCACTGTGTCCGACTGGGATGTGATGGTTTTAAATACCGGACTACATCCTGTATAGGATACTTTGAAAAGATAGCTGTGATTCTTTTTGCGTGAGAACGAACAAGTAAACTTGCCCTGTTCGTCACTTACAGCTCCTGTTACAAACGTAGAGTCAGGTAACTGTATAAGTGCGATATTGGCATAGGGTAGAGCTTCAGTTTGCTGGAGAGCATTACATAAAACAACACGCCCTTTTACCACTTGCTTTTGTGCCAATATCTTGACCGGCATCAACAGTAGTAACACAATGCTTACTATGAACAGGTTCAGTATTTTCATTACAAACACAAAAGTAAGAAAATACTTTTCAATGTCTTATATAAAAAACATAGATATAGGAGTTTTAACTATTAAGCCACATTTTTAATAAAGACACTTTTTCGCGACTGATATATATGGTTTCGCTATAAGGAGGAATTACGCTTACTACGGCTTTGCCATTGAAATGGTTTTGTATACTTTTAATAGCATCTGCCGATAAAATAAACTGTCTGTTGGCGCGGAAGAACATTCTATCATCCAGCTGCTCCTCCAGTTTATTCAGCGGAAAATCGATGACGTGGGTTTTTGCATCTTTCGTTACGGCAAAAGTTATTTTATCTTCTGAGTAAAAATAGGCAATGTCACTTACCTGGACTGTATATAGGTGCTTGGGGCCGGAAATGAGAAAGCGAGTACGAAATTGTTTTTCCTTTTTTTCGGCAAACGACTTAAGTAGTTGCTCTATGTTTGATAAATTATACGTATGTTCCGAGCTTAAAGCGAAAAGGCGTTCAAATTTTAGGATTGCTTCAAGTAGCCTTTCTTCGTGTATCGGTTTTAGCAGATAGTCGATACTGTTTACGGTAAAAGCACGTACAGCATATTCATCGTATGCGGTTGTAAATACAATCATACTTTGTGGCTGTGCCTGTTCGATAAAGGTAAATGATATGCCGTCATTCAGTTGAATATCAAGGAATATAATATCCGGATGAGGATTTTCATTAAACCAGCTTACTGCTCCTTCGATTGTTCCTGGAAGCACCGTTACCTCCCATTCCGGACGTACTTTTTGTATCATCTTGTTCAGCAGTCGAACTGCCGGAAACTCATCTTCTATGATTACGGCTTTTATTTTATTCATATAATAAAGGTACTTTAATGACAAATTTATTTTTGTTGTTTTCTATGATAAGCTCCCTGTTGCATAATAACTTATAGCGTTGGGAGAGATTCATAAGCCCTTTTCCCGATGAGGCAACCCCTTGTTTGAGTTTTATAGGATTGGAAACACTGAGCCAGACCTCTTTGTCACGTACTTCGGTGGTCAGTTTTACTTCCATGGGTTTACTGAGACTTATGATATTGTGTTTGATGACATTTTCTATTAAAAGTTGTAGTGTTAAAGGAGGAATAGGTACATCCCAGTATTTTTCATCTATTGTATTGTTGATATTTAGGCAATCTCCCAGACGGACTTTTTGAAGTAGGATATAAGTATTAAGAAAGTCAAGCTCTTCTCTGAGCGGAATGGTATGCTTGTCCTGGCAGTAAAGAATATACCTGTATGTATCGGCGAGGTTTCGTGTAAATTCTATGGCATTCATCGGATTATATTCTATTTCAGAAATAAGTGTATTCAGACTGTTAAATAAAAAATGCGGATTCAGTTGGTTTTGTAGCGCCATATACCGGGCTTGTGCTGTTTTTTCCTCCAGTTCTTCTGCACGTTTATATAGCTTCACCAGATCTACGTAAAAACGGTTCAGCATGAATTGTCCTACAATGATGAGTTCTATAAACCACACTGTAAGCATGACATACAATCCTTTATCTTTCAGCATAAAAGGATGAGGTGACTCTATGAGCAGTTTGGTAGAAACCAGCAACAGGTAATTGGATATGAAGAGAATGATTGCAGCAGTTATTAATCCGATAGACAGCATGCGATGATTCTTTAAGAAAAACTGATAATACATCATCAGTTTCTCGTTTATGTATTTTACGCTGAGTCCAACCCCGTTAAATAATACAACTACGGCAGAAAAAGCCTGAAAAGTCATCAGCCGGTCTTGATATTGGGAAGGAATATCTGCATAATATACCAATAGAAAATAAGAGAAGCATCCTATTCCGGAGAATAAAAGTACATCCCACAAATACCGCTTTATGTCTTTCAGTCTGTTTTTCATTTCTATCATTCTATTATTGTATGTCTATTTTCCCTGTGGCTCTGTCCAGCCCGCTTTTAGCTATCTGAGCGTTTAGCTTCGACTGAATATAATTGATTTTGGCATCCTGATGATATAATTGTGCATTGATAACTTCAAGGATGGAAATATTACCTTCTTTATATTTGTCCATTGCCATCTTTTCGCTGTCGGCTGCTTTCGACAGGGAACTTTCTGTGAGTCTAACTTTTTCTATAGCTTGCGAGTAGGTATAAAAGGCGGTTTCTATTTCCAGACGAATATTGTCGGCCACCTTATGATGATTCTCGATTGCCATGTTTACACTATATTTCCCTGATTTTTTGGTATGTCTGCGTTTACCCCATTCGAATATAGGTACGCTTAACTTGGCATATACAGCGTAATTAGGATCCAGATCCGATTTGAAATCATATCCCGGTGATGAATAACTTCCATCTATACCAACCGACAGTTTAGGCAAATATTGTGCATTAGCGATTTTCGAAGCTGATCTTTGAATGTCGACTTTATTGGTTGCTATTCGCAGTTCCGGTCTTGATGCCATAGCTGTTTCTACCGTTCCCGGAAAGTGCTGAACTTCTGTCAGTGGTACAACGACGGAGTCTGTTTCCAGCTCTTGGTTGAATGGAATGCCGGAGAAAGAGTTCATAGATAAACGTGCTACTTCTGCGTCATTGCGCGACTGTATCAGCCGGTATTCAGCATCATTCAGTTTAACTTCTGCCATAAGTAAATCGTTACGGTCGGAATATTCTTCTTCTACGCGGTCTTTTACTACCTCAACCAACGTTGCGACCGATTCTTTAAACTCTTTGGTCACTGTCACCATTTCCTGACGTGCGACTTTGTTCCAATAATATACATCAGCATCATATATGATATTGTTTGTCACACGCATCTGCTCATAACGTGACGATTCATTTTCTTTTTTTGCCTTGTCATATCCAGCCTGTAGAGCTCCTCCTGAATAGATAGGCTGGGCTAATGTGAGCGATGCCCCATATTTCGCATTTCGTCCCTGAAAACTAACAGGTTCATTAAGCGAAGGGATAGCTACAGAGAGTTCTGCCGGATTACCGGTATAGTTGAAGTTGGCATTACCAGACAGCGAAGGCAGGAAATCAGCTTTTGCCGATTTCTCTTTTTCCTGTTGTATGGAAGCTGCATATCCTGCTGCCTTTATGTCTTGGTTATATGCTTTCACCTTGGTGCGATATTCTTGCAAAAGTTTGTTGTGTTGTGCCTGAGCTTGTGCAGAAACACACATCAGGCACAATATAATCCATTTATTCATCCTCTTGTAATTTGTAAAGTTAAGAAAAAGTTCCACATAAATTTCGAGAAAACGCAATAGACACTATATTTTGTAAAAAATAGCATATAGAGCCGGAGTCACAAATAATGTAAGTAGTGTGGCAAACGACAAGCCGAATACGATTGTTGCTGCCATGCCACCAAATACGACATCGAATAAAAGTGGGATACTTCCGAAAACAGTTGTCAGTGCAGCCATCAGTACAGGACGTACTCTGGAAACTGTAGCTTCGATGACTGCCGTATATGGCGCGATACCTGCTCTTCGCTGTACGTTTACTTCATCCAGCAATACAATAACATTCTTTATAATCATGCCTAATAATCCGAGCCATCCGGCTATACAGAAGAAACCAAACTGGAATTCTGTGAGCAATAATCCGAATACCATACCGATGAGTGACAACGGTAGAATAAGGAAAATGATAAGTGGCTGCCGGAAATTTCCGAAAAGCATGACGAGAATGATTATCAGCATGATAATGGCCAAAGGAAAATATTTGGTCAATGCTGCCATGGCTTCTTTCTGATCTTTATATTGTGAATCCCAGAAAAAACTATAGCCTTCGGGCAGTTTGATGTTTTCTATTTCTTCCCGTATCTCTGCATGTACTTCTTTCATGGTATGTCCACGTTTCACGTCACATTGGGCAGCCATAGAAAGCTGTCGGTTGTATGTACGCACAAGCGGATATTCCCATGCGATGTTGATGCCATCGGTTACTTGTCCTAACGGAGCAGAGTTAGATCCATTCCATATCTGCAGGTCTTCCAGTTTTTCTGTATCCCATGATGCCTCTTCTTTTGTGCGGAGTAGTACGGGAACCTTTTTGTCATTATCGCGGTAAATACCTATGGCCGTTCCGTCGCTAACTGATTTGACAGCATTCATCATATCACTCCGTCCGATATTCAGTCTTCCGGCTTTTACCGGATCGTAGCCCGCTTTTATCATCATAGCCATATTTCCCCACTCGTTGCGTGCATTCAGCACTTTCGGATTCTTACGCATGATACCGATAGCAATGTTTGTCAGAGAATCCAATACAGCCGGATCATCTCCACAGAACCGGGCTTCGATTAAAGCCTGAGGTATGCTGTTGATTTCGAAACTGTTGACTCGTATAAGTGCATCCTGAAATTTTTCAGGAAGCTTGTGATATAAAATTTCCTGTAATTCGCGTGACTTTTCAGGAGTTTCTGCCTCTATCAGACATTGAGCATAATTAGGTTGCGGACCATAAGCAGCATTTGCCAGATAATATCTTGGAGGAGTTTGCCCGATATAAGTAGAAACCTTCTTTACTCCATCGAATGTTTGCAGGTATTCCGTCAGTTGTGCAGCCTGTTTTTCACTCTCTTCGATACGTGTACCTTCGGGCAACCACATGTCTACGGAAAAGTATTGCTTGTTTAATAGTGGCATAAATTGTTGAGGAATATATCTGAATCCCCATCCGGCCACAACTAGCAGTACAACCATGCATCCTACTACTGTATATCGTTTCCGTATCGTGAAACTTAGTGCTTTACGGAAAAAGTCGTATATACGTCCGGTGAATAATTCGTTTTTCAGTTCTTCCGGTCGTGGACGTCTTACGAACTCTTGAACGAAAAATACATTTTGTGTGATGGCAAGTACCCAGCTGAGCAGCAAAGACACCGCTATTACAATAAACAGCGATGAAAGAATCTCGCCTGTGATATGTGGAGAAAGATATACCGGCAAAAAGGTAAGTACTGCTATCAGTGTAGCTCCGAGAAGAGGCATGGCGGTACTTGATACGGCGTTCAGTATGGCAACACGCTTTCTCATTCCATGTTGCATATTAACTAAAGCTGCATCATATACCACAATGGCATTGTCTACCAGCATACCCATTGCAATGATGATGGCTGCAAGCGACATTCGTTGCAGGGCAATTCCAGTAGCCTGCATGTAGATCAGTGTTCCGAAAATGGAAAAAATCAGTCCGCTACCTATTAGAAATCCGTTTTTGAATCCGATGAAGAACAATAGTACAGCTACTACAGTCAGTACAGAAACAATGAGATTCATTACAAATCCATCGTTAGCTACAGCCGATTCATATCCTTGATCATAAATAATGTCCAGTTTATATCCCTCCGGCATATCAGCTTTCAGCTTATCAATTTGCTGGGATACAAGTTCTGCCATCTCTACTACATTCCCGTCGGATACTGTTGAAATTGCGATACCTACAGCTGGAATATTTCCGATTCTCATCAGGTTTCTTGCCGGACGCGAATAGCTTTCTCTGATTTCTGCAATTTCTCCCAGCCGGAAATATTCACCTTTACGCGAAACGACAGTCAGATTCTCTATTTCTTCCAGACTTGTAAAACTTCCATCGGCTTCAATTCGAAGACGGTTTGTGGATGTTTCTATCGCACCTGCATCGACTACCTTGTTTTGTCTTTCAAAGGCTGAGGCTATGTCGGCCATCATTACTCCACTTTGAGAAAGTAGTGAAGGGTTGACCGTTACTTCGATTGTCCGGTTCTGAATACCGAACAGTTCGACTTTAGCCACGTCTTTTACGTCCAACAGTTCATTTTTTATTTTTTTTGGCACAGTCTTCCAGTTCGCGATAAGTATGTGTTTCACTGCTTAAGCCGTAGAATACTCCCAAGACATCACCAAAATCATCATTTACAACCGATGGACCTGCACCCGCGGGTAACTTGTTTTGTACATCGTTTACTTTCCGGCGAAGTTTGTCCCAAAGCTGTTGCATATCTTTGGCGCGTATTTCTTTTTTCACATAAACGGTAATTTTAGAAAGCCCTGCCCGGTTTTCCGTCTTCAGATAATATAGTTCACCCAGCGACTGAATCGATTCTTCCAGTACATCGGTTACTTGTTGTTGTACTTCCATTGGAGAAGCTCCCGGATAAGAAGTTGTTACGAGTGCTTGTTTGATTGTGAATGGTGCATCTTCAAGCTTTCCCATATTGTTATATGCGAATATGCCTCCACTCAAAATCAGTATCAGTATCAGCCAGCTTAAGGCTTTGTTCGTCAGGAAAAATTTTACTAATCCTTTCATCAGTATTTCGTTTTAGTCTTGAATGGTTATTTCTTCGTTTTCCGAGAGATAAGTCAGCCGTGTTGCGGCAATTCTTTCACCGGCAGAAAGTCCTGACAGAATTTCTATTTTGTCATTCTTTCTTAGCTTGCCTGTTTTTACAGACCTTTTTACAACCCGGTTCTGTTCGTTCACGAGCCAAACGAAAGAACCCGTTTCGTCAGTATGACAAACAGCCGTTTGGGGGATGACCACGCTCTGGTATGAATATGAAGATGAACTAAAGCTAGGGATTAAAAGAGAGCCTGCCATACCACCCAATAAGCTGTTGTCTGCATTGTTGATTATTGCTGTAAATAAATAAGATATGTTGTTGTCGCTTGCGCTTTGTGTGATATAAGTCTTTTCCGGTATAAATGTTTTTTCCTGTATAGCATTGAATGTGATAGAGCAGGGGAGGGCAGACTGCTTTCGGGCATTTACTGCCATATCTTCCGGAATATAGGCTTCAACCTTGATTTTGGAAAGGTCGATAAATGTTACTACCGGAACAGAGGCCTTGATGTCCTGATAACGCTCTATGTTAACTTTTTGGATATATCCATCGAAAGGTGCATACAGTTTGGTATCTTTTAATTCATTGACGGATGTTGTATAGTCAGCCTTGGCTTTTTCGTAACTTGTTCCTGATATGCTTCCTTTTTCATATAGATTTGAAATACGTTTGTAGTCAGCCTCCGTTTGTTTATAGATAGCCTCTGCGCGTTGTTTGCGAATCAGAAAGTCACGGTCGTCGATAGCGGCAATTAGCTCTCCTTTACGGAAGAACTGTCCGCTTTGTGTATCGAAAGTATATACCGGACCACCTACTCTGAAAGAAAGTTCTGTAGTCCGGTAAGGTTGTGAAATGAATGAATAGCTGCGCTCGGAAGATGTATCCGACTGTTCGGCACGGATAACTTTTACATTAGGAGCTTGCTGCTCCTTGTTTGAGTTGTTGTCGCACGATATGAAACACCCTATACATGCGAGAAATAAAAGTGCTTTTTTCATCTTAATGTTCTTCTGAATGATTATTTAGTAATGCAAAAGTAAGTCAAGGTAAATAAGGCTTCAATATTGTTGTTTCTGAACCGTAGATAGAAGATACTGAACCGTAGAAAAGCAAAACTGAATACTTTTGGGCAGTTTCACCTTATATATAATATATATGAAAGGCTTTATATAGAAGCGTTTAGATCTTTACAGAGATTTATCTCGATGTTTTTTTATTTTTTGTACAAATGTTCCGCTCTTTTCGTACAAAAATTCCGATGTTTTGTACAAATTTTCTGATTTTTTGTACAAAGATTGAGAAACATTTCAGGATGTTTTTTGAAAACTTCTGCATGAATTCTTTTAAACATGGCATATACTGGAAAATGACTTGTGCCAAATTCTGTCGATTTTAGGTGAGATTATGTAATTTTTGGCGTATGCTTTGTCTGCTTTGTCATAACGGACTGCCAAAATGTCCGTCGGCTATGAGAAAAAAAGAAGTTTTCTTTCTGGCACGCCATTTGTTTTAATTATGGCGTAATGCTTCGGTATTACAGAGTAAACTTGAATAAAAATAAATAAAATAGATACAATTATGGGAAAGATTATTGGTATTGACTTAGGAACAACAAACTCATGTGTTGCAGTATTCGAAGGTAACGAACCGGTGGTAATTGCCAACAGCGAAGGTAAACGTACCACTCCTTCAGTAGTAGGTTTCGTTGATGGTGGCGAACGTAAGGTTGGTGATCCGGCTAAACGTCAGGCTATTACAAACCCGAGACGTACAGTATATTCTATCAAGCGTTTCATGGGTGAAACTTACGATCAGGTTCAGAAAGAAATTTCACGAGTACCTTATTCAGTAGTAAAAGGTGACAACAATACTCCGCGTGTAGATATCGACGGACGTTTATATACTCCACAGGAAATCTCAGCAATGATTCTTCAGAAAATGAAAAAGACTGCTGAAGATTATCTGGGACAGGAAGTAACAGAAGCTGTTATCACAGTTCCGGCATACTTCTCAGATTCACAGCGTCAGGCTACTAAAGAAGCTGGTCAGATTGCAGGTTTGGAAGTAAAACGTATCGTAAACGAACCGACAGCAGCAGCACTTGCATATGGTGTTGACAAATCAAATAAGGATATGAAAGTTGCAGTGTTCGACCTTGGTGGTGGTACATTCGATATCTCAATCCTTGAATTTGGTGGTGGTGTATTTGAAGTATTGTCAACTAACGGTGATACTCACTTGGGTGGTGATGACTTCGACCAGGTTATCATCGACTGGTTGGTACAGGAATTCAAGAACGATGAAGGTGCAGATCTGACAACTGATCCGATGGCTATGCAGCGTTTGAAAGAAGCAGCTGAAAAAGCTAAGATTGAATTGTCTTCTTCTACATCAACAGAGATCAACTTGCCGTATATCATGCCGGTAGCTGGTGTTCCTAAACACTTGGTTAAGACATTGACTCGTGCTAAATTCGAAGCTTTGGCTCACAACTTGATTCAGGCTTGTCTTGAACCTTGTAAGAAAGCAATGAGCGATGCTGGTTTGAGTAACTCAGATATCGATGAAGTTATCTTGGTTGGTGGTTCATCTCGTATACCTGCCGTTCAGAAACTGGTAGAAGACTTCTTCGGAAAAGTTCCTTCTAAGGGTGTTAACCCAGACGAAGTAGTTGCAGTAGGTGCAGCTGTTCAGGGTGCCGTTTTGACAGACGAAATCAAGGGTGTAGTTCTGTTGGATGTAACTCCGCTGTCAATGGGTATCGAAACAATGGGTGGTGTGATGACAAAACTTATCGATGCTAACACTACTATCCCTTGCAAGAAGAGTGAAGTATTCTCTACGGCAGCCGACAACCAGACAGAAGTAACAATCCACGTACTTCAGGGTGAACGTCCTATGGCAGCACAGAACAAATCAATTGGTCAGTTCAACCTGACAGGTATTGCTCCTGCTCGTCGTGGTGTTCCTCAGATTGAAGTAACCTTCGATATCGATGCAAACGGTATCTTGAAAGTTTCTGCTAAGGATAAAGCAACAGGTAAGGAACAGGCAATTCGTATCGAAGCTTCATCTGGTTTGAGCAAGGAAGAAATTGAACGTATGAAAGCTGAAGCTGAAGCAAACGCAGAAGCAGATAAGAAAGAAAAAGAACGTATCGATAAATTGAACCAGGCAGATAGTTTGATCTTCACAACTGAAAATCAGTTGAAGGATCTTGGTGATAAGCTTCCAGCTGACAAGAAAGCTCCTATCGAAGCTGCTCTTCAGAAACTGAAAGATGCTCACAAAGCACAGGATTTGGCTGGTATCGATGCTGCAAGTGCTGAACTTCAGACAGCATTCCAAGCTGCAAGTGCTGAAATGTATGCTCAGACAGGTGCACAAGGTGGTGCTCAGGCTGGTCCTAATGCAGGTCAGGCAAATACTCAGAATGGCGGAAAGAATGATAATGTTCAGGATGCTGATTTTGAGGAAGTTAAGTAATATATTGACTAAATAATAAATGAAATCGGTATAATCCTTCAATGGATTATGCCGATTTTTTTGTTTCATATCTAGTTAGATAGATATTTATATAATGAGGTTGGATTCGTTAAGAATTGGAAATATTTTGGTTTATATTGTGTGTTAATTTTTAAAAATATATCTTTGTAGCATAATATTATTAATTATTTTATACTATGAAGAGATCTCTAATGATGATTGCAGGGCTGTTTTTGTCAGTCTGTTCCATTACCGCGCAAAATCTTTCAATGGATCGCGTGAATGCCGATTTCCAAAAAAAGAAAGAAGCACTGCCGACTGGTGATTTGTTTAGTGTTTTCCGACAACAGCTTACACAAGAAGAACGTGATGCACTTACTTTCTTTTATGCTTATATGTCAGTCGGAGATATAACAGATTATTCCGGTGATTTTTATTTGGAAAATGTACGTAGCTCATTGTCTACGCGAAAAGAAACGACATGGGGTAAAACAATACCCGATGATATCTTTTCTCACTTTGTCTTGCCGGTACGAATAAATAATGAAAATCTGGATCGTGCACGCATGATTTTTCATGATGAACTGATGCCCCGTTTAAAAGGGCTTTCTATGCACGATGCTGTGCTTGAAGTAAATCATTGGTGTCATGAAAAAGTAAATTACCAACCGGCTGATGCTCGTACGAGTGCGCCATTGGCTACAGTGAAGACAGCTTACGGACGTTGTGGTGAGGAATCTACTTTTCTTGTTGCTGCTCTTCGTTCTGTAGGCATTCCTGCCCGTCAGGTTTATACTCCTCGCTGGGCTCATACGGATGATAATCATGCATGGGTAGAAGCATGGGTTGATGGTGAATGGCATTTCTTGGGAGCTTGCGAACCTGAGCCTGTTCTCGATTTGGGATGGTTCAATGCTCCTGCCAGTCGTGGTATGCTAATGCATACAAAAGTATTTGGCTATTATCAGGGTCCAGAAGATGTTATGCGCCGTACAGCGAATTATACGGAGATTAATATTATAGGAAATTATGCTAAGTTTGCTCCTCTTACTGTGACGGTTGTTGATAACCAACAGAAACCTGTAGAAGGTGCATGTGTACAGTTTAAGGTCTATAATTATGCAGAATTCTTTACTGTTCATACTCTTACAACAGAGAAGGATGGTAAGGCTAGCTTGTCTGCTGGTCTGGGAGACATGATGGTGCTCGTAACGAAAGGTGACCAGTTTGGTATTAAGAAAGTAACATTTGGAAAAGAACGTGAGGTCGCTATAGAACTTAGTCACCGTATAGGTGAAGAGTTTTCGTTTCCTGTAGATCTAGTACCTCCTCCCGTAAAACCGAACATACCGGAAGTTACTCCTGAGCAGCGCGCTAAAAATGATATTCGTTTCAATCGCGAAGATTCTATTAGAAATGCTTATGTTGCATCTTTCCCAAATGCTTCAGCTATCGAACAATTTGCATCAGAAACTGGGTATAAGGCTGCGGATGTCAATAAATATATTGTTGCTTCAAGAGGTAATTATGGTGATATAATGGCTTTTTTGCGTGAAGCTGCCAAAAAAAATTATGCCACACGTGCACTTCAATTGTTAGCAACGCTTTCAGATAAGGATTTACGTGATACTCCTAAGAGTATATTGGATGATCACTTATATAATACAGATCTGGCTTTGGATGCGGATAAGGTATTAGCTCCGCGTATAGCTGGCGAAATGTTGACTCCATATCGTTCTTTCTTCCAGAAAGAGATTTCGAAAAAAGATGCCAAAATGTTCCGTGCAAATCCGAATAATTTGGCAGAATGGTGTCGTAAGAATATTACACTTCGAGATGAGTTGTGTTGTGTTGGAACTTTTATTTCACCCGAAGGAGTTTGGCGTAGTCGTATTGCCGACCGTGTGTCACGTGATATATTTTTTGTTGCAGTTGCACGCTCGTTAGGCATTCCAGCGTGGATAGATGGAGTTACAGGAAATGTATTCTATAAAAATAATGGTTCAGATATTCAGTTGGATTTTGAAAGTGGAGTATCTGGAGTCTCTGAAACAGGTAAATTGCAATTAGCATATTCACCTATACCGCAGCTGAATGATCCGGAATACCTTCGTCACTTTACTCTCTCAAAATTTGATGGAGCAGGATTTACATTATTGAATTATCCTGATTTTGCAAAATGGAGTGCTTTGTTTAAAGAACCATCTTCTTTGGATGAAGGATATTATATAATGGTTTCTGGAAGCCGTCTGGCAGATGGTGGTGTATTAGGGCAGGTTTCTTTTTTCAATGTTCGCAAAGGTGAGCTGACAAATGAAAAATTGCTTGTGCGTGATAATACTGAAGCTGTGAAGGTGATTGGTAACTTTGACTCTGAATCTAAGTTTATAGATGCTGCCACAGGTCAAGAAACTACAGTGCTGAAAACTTCAGGACGTGGATTATTTGTACTTGCTATCTTGGGCGTAGGACAGGAACCTACGGATCACACATTGAAGGATATTGCTGTCAAGGCAAAGGAATTTGATGCTTGTGGACGAAAAATGATTCTTTTGTTCCCAACTCGTGCTGCTTATGAAAAGTATCAGACTGCACCTGCTCCAGGACTTCCTGAACATGTTGTGTTTGGTATTGATCCAGATAGCTCTATTCAGAAAAAACTCCTTGAAGCATTAGAACTTGAAGCAAATACTCAATTACCTATATTTATAATAGGTGATACTTTTAATAGAATTGTATTTACATCACATGGCTACACAATTGGATTAGGTGAGCGTTTGCTGAAAATTATTGATAGCCTGGATGAAACAGAGTAAGATTAATATTTAAAAATATTTTTATAGAAAGCCGGTATAAGATAATACTTATATCGGCTTTCTGTTTTTTGAATTTCTTTTATATTATATATAAGTGGCATGGAATGTGGCACACTTATATTCTGTAATAATTTTTTTGCCATAATATTGCTATGTGAAATTTTGTATCTCTATGGAAACTAAATAAGTAGTGAAGTATATATAAATACTATGATTATCTTCTTGTAAAATAACTGATAATGATAGTGGTATTAGGAAATTAGTTAGTATTGTTAATAATGTTTAAGTGGTTAAATATTTTATATAGTTGCTAATAAAAATTTTTAAAATATAATTATCTTTGTCCACAAGAATGTTACTATATATAAAAAGGAATCTAATATTATGAAATTTTTATTGTCATTTTAATTGAAAAAATGATATGTTTTGTTTGTTTTTTATTTATTCTTTATGAATGACCTTTTAACTACAAGTTTCTAATTATATAATTATTAAATGTTAAATCTATGAGAATTAGTAGGTTTTCACAAATGTTTTTATTGCTGATGGTTTCCGGCTGGGGAACTGTATGGGCTGCTCCAGAAAAATCATTGGATGCATCTATTTCACAGCAATCAGCTAAAATTACCACTCAAGGTACAATTGTCGATGCTCAAGGTGAGCCGTTGATTGGTGTAAGTATTCTTGAAGTTGGTACAATTAATGGTACGATAACCGATATAGATGGTAAATTTACTCTTCAGGTAGCTTCTGGCGCTACATTGGAGATTTCTTATATCGGTTATAAAACTCAACAGTTGCCTGCTACTCCGGATTTCGGAACTATAAAAATGTCTGATGATACGGAAGTTCTTCAGGAAGTTGTAGTAACTGCTTTGGGTATCAAACGCGAAAAGAAAGCTTTGGGTTATGCAATACAAGAAGTGAAGGGTGAGTCTTTGGTTGAAGCTCGTGAAACAAATCTTGCTAATGCGTTGTCTGGTAAAATTTCAGGTGTACAGGTTATTCGTTCTAGTAATGGTCCTGGTGGATCTTCTAAGATCCAGTTGCGTGGAGCAAATTCAGTTACAGGTACAAACCAGCCGCTGATTGTTGTAGACGGTGTTCCGATGGATAATTTTACCGGTGCTGATAATGCTGATTTTTATAATCCTTCATTGGATATGGGTAATGGTCTTTCCGATATCAATCCGGAAGATATAGAATCTATGTCTGTTTTGAAAGGTGCTTCAGCTGCTGCTCTCTATGGATCTCGCGCAGGTAATGGTGTTATCTTGATTACGACTAAAAAAGGAACAAAACGTGAAGGATTAGGTATTACTATTTCTGGTTCTGTTTCAGCGGAAACTATTTTTATGAATCCTAAGATGCAAAAGGCATTTGGACAAGGTGATAATGGTTCGTACAATGCTGAAACCTCTAATAGCTGGGGACCTGCTATGGGAACTGAGTATACTTTTAATGGACAAAAGCGCATTATGCAGTATTATGATAATGTGGATTCTTTCTTTAAAACAGGAACAAATCTGACTGAAAGTATTTCTTTCTCTCAACAGTATGATAAAACTTCAATTTATGCTTCTTTGAATCGTATGGATGATTCTAGTAAGATTCCAGGAGCAACTTTGGATCGTACTAACTTAACTTTACGTGCCTTTTATACTTTTGGTAAAGATGATCGTTGGAGTTTGGATGCTAAGGTTCAGTATATTAATACAAATGCAGATAATCGTCCGATGACAGGTTCGAATGATCAAAATATGTTCCGTACTATTTATCAATTACCTTCTTCTATGGATATTCGTGATTATAGTAATCCTTTAACAGATGAGGGTAAAATTAATTGGTACAATAATAGCGGTATGAACCCTTATTGGGCGGAATTATATAATACAAATCATGATACACGTAACCGTTTCTTGATGAATGCATCTTTAAAGTATAAGTTTACGGACTGGTTGAATGCTGAAATTAAGGCGGGTAGCGATATGTATAATACCGAAAGTAATAATAAACTATATGCTGGAAGTAACCGTAATAATGGAAATAGTCAATATAGTTTAGAAGAAAAGAAGTTTTACGAAAATAACTTTAGTTTTTTGATCAGTGCTCAAAAAGATCATTTGATTAATAAGTTTGGTGGAACAATGACCTTTGGTGGTAATCTTATGGAGAGAAAGTCTACAGGTCTGAAAGGTGATGCGACAAAGCTTACTGTGCCGAATCTATTTAATTTATTAAATAGTAGTAAAAATGATCGTAATTTCAAGGAAACTTATAACCATAAGAAAATTAATTCATTATATGGTACTTTGGGTATAAATTATGATGGTTGGATATTTTTGGATGCAACATTCAGAAATGATTGGTCTTCAGCTTTAAGTAAAGAAAATCGTTCATTCTTTTATCCATCAATCTCTGCCTCTTGGATTATTAGTGATATGGTTGGTAAAATAGGTAAGATGATGCCTTCATGGTTTACATATGCTAAAGTTCGTGCTTCTTTTGCTCAGGTAGGTAATGATATGGATGCATATCAATTATATAATTATTATGAGATATCTTCAGACCCTAATGGTAATACTACCGGTAAGCCTCTTGAAACTTATTATGATTCAACAGTTCGTAGTGAGTTGATTTCTTCTTGGGAGGCTGGAGTTGAATTGAAGTTCTTTAATAACCGTTTAGGTTTTGATTTTGCTTGGTATAAATCAAATGCAAAACGCCAACTAATGGATATACCTATGGATTATATGTCTGGGTATAAGGCTCGTAAAATTAATGCAGGTAATATTCAAAATACAGGTGTTGAATTGATGATTAATGCTCGACCAATTGAAACGAAAGATTTTAGTTGGGATACTCAGTTAAACTTTTCTAAGAATAATAATAAAGTACTTGAATTAGCTCCTGGAGTTAATAAATATGAATTAGGTGGTGCTGCTGAATTGAAAGTTTATGCGGTTCAAGGTGGTAACTATGGAGAAATTTGGGGTACTAAGTTCATGCGTGTGACAGATGAAAATAGTCCTTATTATGGAAAACTTTTATTGAATGAAGCGGGATTACCTCAATCAACAGGTGTTTCGGAAAAGATTGGTGATCAACAAGCAGACTGCATGTTAGGTTGGAATAATAGTTTTAGATATAAGAATTTTGCATTGAGCTTCCAAATTGATGGTAGATTAGGTGGTGATATTTATTCTTATACTAATTATGCATTACAAATTGCTGGTCGTGCAGAATGTACAGCTCCTGGTGGAATGCGTGAAGATTTTGTTGTAGATGGTGTTATTCGTCAACAAGATGGTAGCTATGCACCTAGTACAATAAAAGTTTCTCAACAAGATTATTGGCAGGCTATAGGTACTGGTAATACAGGTATTGGAGAAGCGAATATTTATGATGCAACAAATATTCGTTTGCGTAATATTGCTTTGAATTATTCTTTCCCGTCGTCTATGTTGAAGAAAACTATTTTCCAACAGTTAAAATTGGGATTCTCCATTAATAATGTATGGATGATTTATAGTGATATGAATGGAATTGATCCAGAAGCTGTATTTATTACTAATACAAATGCAACTGGTTTTGAGAACTGCGCTTCTCCTACATCACGTTCTTATTTGTTTAACGTAACTCTAGGTTTCTAATCAAAAAAAGGATATTACATGAAAACGATTAATAATTTATTTTGGGGGTTAGGCCTGATTAGTTTGGGGTTAACTTCATGTTCTGACTTTGATGAGGTGAATACAGATCCCTCTAAGACAGAATTAGGATCTGTGAAATCGTATTATGCATTGAATCAATCGTTCAGCAAGATTCAAATGGATCCTAGTACAGGTGAACGTGTGTATGTCTATAATTGGGGTGAAGGAGCGCGTTTCATCACAGAAAAAAAACATTTGTCTATAGGTAACTATGATGATGATTATATTAGTTCCTTTTACTATCCTGCAATTGCTTATTCTATTAATAATGCAACATTAGCTGTTCAAATTGCAGAAAGTCCTACAATTGAGATAGCCGATCAAAAGTTTTATCCAAATATGAAGCAGTTTGCTCGTATTTGGCGTGCATATTTGTTAGGACAGTTTACGGATTGTTTTGGTCCTTGTGCTTTGCCTCAGGATTTAACAGGTGGACTTAACCCTGTATATAGTAGTGAGAAGGAAACATACAATTATATTTTAGATGAATTATCGGATGCGGTTAAAGCTATTGATATAACAGTTGAACCAACTGAAGATCAAGCTAAATGTGATCCTTATTTTGGTTATGATGCAAAAAAATGGGTTAAATATGCAAATTCATTGCGTATGCGTTTGGCTATGCGTTTAAGTAATCTGAAAGATAAAGATTCTGAAATGTACAATAAGGCTATAGCACAATTTAAGGATGCAGTTTCTGATTTGAGTAAGACTATCAGTGAAGATGTTGATATTATGGAAATTGTACAGAATAATGGATGGGATGATTACTCAGGACCATATACAAGATCTTATAATCAACATTGTTTGTCAGGAACTTTAGCTAACTTGATGACTAATTTGGGAGGTATTTCTATTCAAACTCAGCGTCCTGATATTGATTCTAAATATATTAAACCTGCGAATTATTTAGGAAAGCGTTTTGAAAAACATTTTGTGCAGAATACTGATAATCCAACTAAGGGATATTGGTTAGATGGTCTTCCTGAAAATTTGGATCCTCGTGCATTAAAGTTGTATTATCTGCCCTATGATTCAAAAGCTGATAATATGATTGATATCGATACAGAAGTAAAGAAACTGAAAGGGACTTTTGGATTAATATCTTTTGAAAATGATAAAGATACAATTAAGATAGATGGTACATATTGTTGGAATGGTATACCTGCAGGAACAACAACAAGTTTCTCTCCCTCTATGTCCAAAAATGAATTGGCTAATAGTAGTAGTGCACGTTTGAATAATTATCCAATTTTGGGTTCTCAGGCAAGAAATGCAGAGGAAAAAATGGTTTATTTTGGTCCATGGGAAACATATTTTCTTATTGCAGAAGCTTTGGAACGCCAATGGATTACTTCTGGAGATGTGAAAGGTATTACAGCTGAAGAAGCCTATAATAAAGCTATTGAGTTAAGCTTTATACATTTTGGCGTTTCTGAATATTACGAAGATTATATTAAATCTGAAACTTATAATCGTATTGGAACTTCTGTTGCATACACTCATACAACTCCAGCTTCTGCTGAAACTATGCAGTATATTGATGGCTATACGAATAAAAATGTGACTGTACAATATCAATATCCTGATGGTTCTCGTACATTATATGGCGGTCAATTAAATGATCATTTGTCTAAAATATTTACCCAAAAATATATAGCTCAATTGCCATATCTAGTACAAGAATGTTGGTCTGATTATCGACGTGTTGGTTTACCGTTCTTTGATATTCCGGCAAACGAAAAAATGATGACTGGTACAGATATGACTGAATGGAAGCCAGACTCATGGACTTCTGGACAAAAATGGCAGTATTATCCACAACGTATGAGATATCCTACGACACTTGATAATGCTAATCCAACAGAATATAATCACGCGTTGGAATTGCTAGGTGGTGCTAATACTACTATGGTTCCATTGTGGTGGTCGATGGGGGCTATTAAATAATTATATAAATTTATCAAGCTAAAAAATTAAGAAATCTCCTTGTTTTACCTCATTTTATATTAAAATAAGGTTAAAACAAGGAGATTTTCATTTATTATAAGGTCAGTGAGTACGAGATATCAAATTTTTGTTTAATATTAAAGATAAGAGCTATGAAATTTTTTTACATATCCTTGTTGTTAGCAGCAATGCTGAGTATGATTGCTTGTAGTAATGAACTGGAAAAAGACAAAGCAGAGGTAGCAGGCTTACTTATTTCAAAAAATGATGCTTATACACTTGCAAAAGAGCATCTCAAAAATAAACCATTGACCGAAATTGATATTTACAGAACAGTAGAGATGCTTCCTGCACATACAAAAATAATATCAGTGGGAAACGAAGATATTATATCTCCAGACTGTGATTCGTGGTTATTCTTTGTGGATGAAATGCCTTTAATAGCAAACTGGGAACATCCTTGTAAATATATTTTTGTAAATGCTATTGGTAAAGTATATGTGTATGAAAGGACTATGTTTCCAACAAAGCCTTCCATGGAACAAATGGAGTTACTGAATAAAGCAGATGTTTGGAATGAATATGAAGGGAAGCCAATCGTTCATGATATACCGAAAAACTATTCTAGGTCTACTTCTTCTGAGCATTTGTATGCCGTAATAATTAGTGGAGGAGGAGATAAGTTTAACAATCACATCAGGTATTGGAATGACTGCTCCTTTATTTATAAAACTTTGGTGAACCAGTATGGATACAATCCTGCAAATATATATGTGCTGATGTCTGATGGTACAAATCCAGGTATAGATACCAGCTCTGGTACTTCTTCTAATGTTGACTTAGATGATGATGGTATTGCTGATATTGACTATGCTGCTACAAAATCGAATGTTATTAATGTATTCAATCAATTGGCAGATAAATTAACGGAAGAAGATTATCTATTTGTTTATACTATTGACCACGGTGGACTGGATTCTTCCCGTAATGAATCTTATCTTGTTTTATGGAACGGTATGTATATATACGCTAATGAATTTTCTGAGTTAGTGAAATCAGTGAATACTCAAGCTACAAATATAGTAATGGGACAATGCAATAGTGGAGGATTTATAGATTATTTTAAGAATAGTCCTAACATTTGCATATCTACAGCCTGTGCTAAAAATGAATATTCTTTTGCCATGACTGGTGGATTGTATGATGAATATGTATATTACTGGACGAATAGCCATGTAAACTTAGTTGGTGATAATGATAGGAATACGTTTGTGAGTGCATCGGAATCTCATGTATATTCTGTTAGTAGAGATAGCAGAAATGAAACTCCTCAGCATTATGCTGGTACGGATTGTTTGGCGGAAAAACTTGCATTGTCTGGCAAGATAAAGTATTCTTATGGAAACCTTATTGATGGATATTGTGTTATAAATTCTGTGCAAAAAGAATTTTATCTTGTGGATAGTAAACCTCATGAACCTGAATTTGGAGTGCATCCTGGTGATAAAATAAATATTTATTTGACTAGTCCAGATATTGGTGTGTATAGTTTTAGTTGGTCTGTTGTGGAAGGAGGAAATTTATGTTTTTTTAATAAGAGTAGTAAAATGGCACATTTGGAGGTCTATTCATCAGCATCGTTAGGTACTCGTATAAGAATCAAGGTAGAAGCTGATATACCTGCTAGTGATTATTATATTTGTCAGTATTTGAATTTTTATGTATACTAAATAGACTTTTGTTGGTCATTTTATATAATTTATAGTAAAATGCTTGATAATTTTTCTGTGTTAACAATTTATTAAAACTCATTAGAATGACGAAAAAACTTATTACAATTTTGTTCGCTGCTCTTTATAGTACAATGGCTCCTGTAGTGGCGCAGCAAGCATCTACTAATTCTTTGGATGCACAGAAGGAAAAAAGAATGGAGTGGTTTGCAAATGCCAAGTTAGGTATTTTCATCCATTGGGGTATTTATTCTGTAAAAGGAGTTTCTGAAAGTTGGTCTTTCTTCAATAAGTATCTGCCTTATGAGGAGTACATGAGTCAGAAAGATGGATTTACTGCTTCTAAATATGATCCTAAAGCATGGGTTGACTTAATAAAAGAGAGTGGTGCACGCTATACAGTTATTACAACCAAGCATCATGATGGGATGGCTTTGTGGGATACAAAGGCGGGAGAACTCAGTACTGTAAAGTGTACACCAGCTAAACGTGATTTAATAAGTCCTTTTGTGAAGGAAGTTCGTAAGCAGGGATTGAAGCTGGGATTTTACTATTCATTGCTGGACTGGTCGCATCCTGATTATCCAAATATGACACGTACGGAGGTTCGTTATAAAGATGATTCTGTAAGGTGGCAGCGTTTTGTAGATTTCAATATGGCACAGCTGAGTGAATTGAATAAAACCTGGAAGCCTGATTTGTATTGGTTTGATGGAGACTGGGAACAAACAGCAGAAGCTTGGAACTCTAAAGGTATCGTTGATTTGTTGAGATCTGATAATAAGAATGTAATTATAAATTCACGTATTCAGGGATATGGTGATTATGCTACACCCGAGCAGGGAGTTCCTATTGTTCGTCCTGAAGATAAGTATTGGGAGCTCTGTATGACTATGAATGATTCTTGGGGATATCAGCATACAGATACAAACTATAAGTCACCTTTTATCCTATTGCGTACATTTGTCGATTGTCTGAGTATGGGTGGAAATCTGCTGCTTGATATTGGGCCGAAGGAAGATGGTACAATTCCTGAAGAGCAGGTCGCTATTTTAAAAGAATTTGGTCGTTGGACTAAAAAACATAAAGAAGCTATCTACGATACTCGTGCTGGTATTCCGACAGAGCACTTCCAAGGATATACAACTTTAAATAAAGGTGGAGATATCTTGTATCTTTATTTACCATATAAGCCTAATGGACCTATCGAAGTAAAGGGATTGATGAATAAAGTTAATAGAGTGTGGGTTGTCGGTAATGGCTCCATGTTGTCTTATAAAGTGTATAACAAAAATTACTGGAGCGAGGTTCCTGGCAATTTATATATTGATGTACCAGAACACGTACTGGATCCACAGATAACGGTAATTGCTGTATTGTTGGATGGTCCGGTTAAGTTATATCGAGGAGCAGGTCAAGTAATTGAAAGTAATTAATAAAAATAACCATGAGAAAACAACTAGTATGTAGTGTGCTTGCGTTGGCTATGGGAGGACAACTTCTGGCGCAAAATTTGTATTCGAAGTATAAGCGTATGCTAACTTTGCCCGCAGGGTATGTATGTTATCGCGTAGATGGAAAAATTAAGGTAGATGGAAAACTGAATGAAGCTGACTGGCAGAAGGCACAGCCCACTTCTTCTTTTGTAGATATAAGTGGAGAAGGACTTGCTAAGCCGTGTTATGATACTTCTGCTAAAATGCTGTGGGATGATAAGTATCTTTATGTTGCTGCTACGTTGCAGGAAGATGATATTAAGGCGAAGCTGAATCAGCGAGATACAATTATTTACCATGACAATGATTTTGAAGTTTTTCTCGATCCGGATTGTGACGGGCAGAATTACTTTGAAATAGAAACTAATGCAAAAGCTGTTATATTTGATTTGATGTTGGATAAGCCTTATCGTTCTGGAGGAAATTTCATGATTCAGTGGGATTGTCCGGGACTTCAACTGGCTGTACATCGTGACGGGACATTGAATAACTCGAAAGATAAAGACAAACAATGGACTGTAGAGATGGCTATTCCTCATAAAGCATTGACTGTAAATTTCTCTAATCCTGGAGAAGCTGGAAAATATTGGCGTATTAATTTTTCACGTGTGCAGTGGCTGAAACCGGGACAGCGTGAAGAAAACTGGGTATGGATGCCAACTGGTAAAATTGATATGCATATGCCTGACAGATGGGGATTCTTGTATCTTTCAGATAAAGTTATAGGACAGGGTACTGATACGTTTAAATATCCTTATAATATGGCCGCATACAAATTATTGTGGGCAATGTTTTATGCACAGCAAGATTTTTATTCAAAAGAAAAAAGATACTTGCGCGAAAAAGAAAGCTTCTGCCTGACAGCTGCTGAACTGAATACTCTACCGGCAGGTACAGATATTTCAGTAGAGGCTACTACTCATAGTTTTCGTATCGCTATCAGTGTACCGGAAGAAAATGTACGCTATGTAGTAGACAATCTTAGCAAATTTACTTGCGAACCAATTACCGTACAAGAATAAATAAAAAATTCGAGTTCTTTGATTTATAAGAACTCGAATTTTATTAATCTGAAAGCATTAGAATTTAACATAGACATGAGAACAATCTTTATTCTTTTTTCTCTGCTGTTTACATTAACAGTAAATGCAGCCAGTCATAAGGAGCTGCCAGCTAAAGGTAACTTAAGCCTACAGGTATTTGATAATGCGAATGTGCGTTTTTTGCCTAATACATATCCAAGCTTTTCGGAAGCAGATAGTGATGGCATTATTCATTTAGTGAATGGGCGTATTATTTTGAAGAAAATCCAGATACCTGATTATCAAAGAGACGTGACAGTTAGTTTGAAGGTTACGGTAGCATCGAATGGGGACAGATGGGATAAATCTGGATCTTGTTTTGTTTTACCTAAGAATTCGGCTGTCAATTTGTTGAGTATAGCACAAGGGAAAAATAAATTTCCTGAGGTTGATAGTCTGAAATTAGAAAATATGGTTGGTATAATACCTGGAAAAAACTATTTGCCTACCATCGAATTGATGCGCTTTATGACACCGTTTGGAGTAGGACATTATAGTGAAAATGATGATTCTTTATCTAGCAAACGTCGTCCTGTATATATCCCTAAATGGGAGAAGTGCGTACAGTGGGAACAGGATATTACCGACTTGTATGCTGCGCTTAAAGGTGAAGTGTATGTTGGTATTTTTATTGATACTTGGACAGCAGAAGGATATATTGCCAGTATGGAACTGAATATTAAGGAAACTCCGATTGCATGTGAAAAACTAATACGTCGTCATGTAGAACCGTTGATGAATACGGTATATTATATTGGACAGTCGTATCCGGATATTTTTGCACGTAAATCTGTTTCTGCTGATTTTGTTCTTCCTAAAAATGCGAAGAATGTACGTCTGAAATATATTGTAACTGGTCATGGCGGTCATAGCGGGGGTGATGAGTTTGTCCAAAAGAAGAATATTCTTTCGGTAGATGGAAAAGAAGTATATAGTTTTATCCCATGGAGAGATGATTGTGCTTCATTCCGTCGTTTTAACCCAGCTACGGGAGTATGGCTTATAGAACGTCTTGCTGCTTATATTAGTGAAGATGGATATAAGACAAAAATGGTAGAGGAACCTTTAGCATCTTCTGATTTATCTCGTTCGAACTGGTGTCCTGGGTCGGACGTTGTTCCAGAGGAAATTCCTTTGAAAGAACTACAGGCTGGTAAACATACTTTTACTGTAAGTATACCCGATGCACAACCAGGAAATGGAGAAGAACTGAATCATTGGTTGGTTTCTGCTTATTTGGTATGGGATGAATAAATGAAAGAATCTGTATAATAAAAAATCCTCGGTTCAAAGAGCCGAGGATTTTTTATTATAGACTGGTAAGTGCATCAATTGTTCGTTTTACTCGTTGGGCTGTTGTGATTTCGCGTGTGTATTCATTAATAGAATCACTTCCCATCTTTACTTCCGGATTCGAAAAGCGCATGGCACTTTTTATCTTTTCCCGTGCAGAAAAGTGGAATTCACTGGCACCGCTTTCTGCTGCTAATTGGCGGATATTGTTTTCATTTACTCCACATCCTGCCATCAGGCTGATTCTACCGTTTGAATAGTCTACAAGTTTTCTTATTAAACCACTTCCTTCAGGGGCGGTAGGTTGCTGTCCTGAAGTCAAAATACGATGGATGTCCAATTCAGCTATTTCATCAAGTGCTTTAAAAGGATCTTTGCATCTGTCGAAAGCTCGATGAAATGTTACGGAACAATCACCTGCTGCTGTTCTGAGGCGTTTCATGGCTGGTAAATCAATCTCACCTTCAGGGGTAAGACATCCTATTACTATGCCATCCACGCCCGCTTTTCTGGCTAATTTTATATCTTCTTCCATAATTTCCAGTTCGAGGGGAGAATATAAAAAATCTCCTCCGCGTGGACGTATAATGACATGTAGTTTGATTTGAAGCATACGACGGGCAGTTAGGATTTCACCTAATGAAGGAGTAGTACCTCCTTCGGGGATGCCAGCACATAATTCTACTCGATGTGCTCCTCCTGCTTGGGCAGCAAGACAACTTTCTACAGAGTTGGCACAGATTTCAAATTGATAGTTCATGGATAAGAATTCTAGTTAATGGAGATTATTGATTAAAATTTTTTCTTTTGAGCTTTTATTCATGTTTTATGGGTATGATGCGGTATAATGTTTTTCTTGTCATGACTTTATAATTCAGAAAGTTAACAATATATCCGGTGATACAAGCTGCTATGACTGAGCCTTCTCGAACTCCTTCTATACGCATGGTGAAAGCCAGTGATATAAGAATGGCCAGACTAACCAGTGTAATATCTACATAAACTTTTACATTACCGAATTTTTTATTACAGCGTCGGGCTATATATTTCACAAGTCCTTCAGCGCTCATCATTGCTGCTTTAGGTTTGATTTCTAACACTACGCCTATGGATTGAATGATGCATCCTGCCAGTAGAATTCCTACAGCCATACCATAGTTACTTGGAACAAGATTGCGGATGAGTATCATGTTTAAATCGATAAAAGCAGAAAATATAAAAGAAAAAGGTATCTGCAATAAAATTTCTATGGTATCCTTACGTGTCCCATATTTGCCGCTTGCCAGCCATAGTTGGATGATAATCATGAGCAGATTTACAATAAATGTCCATGTACCGAGGGATAATGATGTGTTGATGCTTAATACATAGTTCATACTTGAAATGGGTGTAGTTCCTAAGCTGGAATGAACAATTAATGATATACCCATTGCTAAAAAATACAGACCTGCGATGAATACTAAATATCTTTTTATAAGACTTTCTTTTTCCATATCGTTATATGAATTTTATTTCTGCAAATTTCATGTATTTTTTTGAAATAAGATTCATTGATTCTTTTTTTAATATTCTTTAATTTTGTATATTGCTTCAGATATATAAATCTTTAAACTTTAGTAATATGGATATAAAACATAATGCAGAACAAAGAAGATTTGAGATAGAAGTTGATGGATATAAAGCTCATGTAGCTTATAGTATTCATGATAATGGTTTGGATATTCGTCATACCATTGTTCCGTCAGAGATAGGGGGGAGAGGAATTGCATCTGCTTTGGTGAAAGCCGCTTATGATTTTGCTCTTGAAAATGCCCTGAAGCCCATCGCTACTTGTTCGTACGCTGTAATATGGTTGCAGCGTCATCCGGAGTATCAAGGGGAAATAAGTAAGGACTATTGTGAAGGAAACTCGTGTGCACTATAGTGAATGAACGCTTCCTGATGATTTTTATAAAAGTCATCAGGAAGCGTTCATTTTTATGCAACTGGATTTTCAAAATGTTTCCCACATTGCTTACAAATGTATTCCCAATGTTCTGTTTTAAGGGGAGTTGCTGTAAGCAGAGATAAAAATGTCGCAAAGAGTGCACGTATTTTTTTCTCTTTTTTCAGGGCATATTCAATATTGTCGGAGTGGCAATATGGACAATATTTCATTTGTTTTGCTATTATCTCATTTTGTTCAAGTACTTTCAGAGCTTTTTCGTATTCATCTTCATACACAAAAATATCTACGCCAATATTATTGATATAGCCTTTTAGTATGTTTGAGCTATTTTCATTATGTAATATGCCAGCAATACCTTCGTTTTCTAAAGCTCCTAAAATAAGCCTTGCTTGAAACGAGCTGTCGCAAGTGATAAGCCTGACTGTTTTCATCTGGTTCTGATATTATAATTCTTTTGAAGACTTTCTAAACAACCTCCGTAAAATAGTTCCAGGTATGGTATATCTGAAAGTATTCAGCTCGTCTGTTCGTTCGTCTACTTTTTCCAATAATCCTTCAGCATCTTTCTCTGAAATGACACCATTTGATTCCATTTGCTTGATTGTTCTGCGCTCGTTACTTAATAACATGCGAATCGACTTTAACGTTAAAGCATGTTTGTAAGCTCTGGGGAAGTTTATAGCTAAACTGTCTATAAGTTCACTCATAGCTTTTATGTTCAGGTTTATTTCTTCTTTTAGCGTGTTTACAATCGATTGCTCATTGAGTAAGTCTGAGTTCTTTAATTCATCCAAGAATTTCAAATCTTCTTTCTGTAGAATGATAAATCCTCTTCCCAAGTCGTAAATTAGTGCGATGCGTTTACGGAAATAGAAGCTCATCAGGTTGTGTAGGTAGGGCTCTTTTCTTAAACTGTTCAGTAAAGCAGTCCGGTTGCAGAAACGAAATATTGAAAGGCGATTGTCTAATGGATATGTTCCGTCATGATCGTATAGTTCGTCTAATGAGTTCATTAATCTGCGGAAAGTACTTTGCGATATAATGCCTTCATCATAGAGTTGATGGCAGAGAGCCTTTTCTCTATCTAGTACACGTAAGCGAACTTCTGTAAGCATGGCATGAGTTCCTGCTGTATGAGTAACTTCCTGCGGCTTTGGAAAAATATAGTGTCTGACTTTTTCCCAATTGGTACCCTCCAAAGCATCACGCTTTTCTAAACGTTCCAGATATTTTTCTGAATTTTCACGAATGGTTTGCTGGATTTTATTTTCTAATATAATGCGTGCCGAGGGTATATTGATTAATCCTAATTTATTCAGCAACCATCGTGTCGTAGTAGCATTTACGCAAAGTGTTAATGTGACTATTCCGGCTGTGAAAAATAATACTTGGCTGCGTACCTCTTCAGGTATAGCAGGGGTATAAGATACCATTAAAGCCAGTGTCATACCTAATGCTCCACGTAATCCTCCCCATGTCAATATAACGGACTCACGTTTACTTAATCCATATCCCATTCTTTTCATAAGTGGATATAGTAACATTATCATGGCGAAGCGGAATAAGTTGAGGCAAATGTAAATCAGTATTAGAATTCCTAGTGCTCCCCATGTAAAATTGACTTTCTGGGCAATTACAATTCCTACCAAAATAAAAATCAGTGTGTTTGCGATATAGGTAAGGAGCTCCCAGAAATGTTCCATGAAATTATTAACTTGGGGTTTTAATCTTGGCTTACCTACGTAAGTGACAGTTAATCCAAAAACCAGCAGGGCTATGACTCCTGAAACTCCCAAATAATATTGAGAAACAATAAAGGTGAGATAAGCTGAGAGGATCACAGCACTGTTTTGGATCATTTCTTCTGAGTTTATTCGGGTAATAAACCAAATAACAAGGCGTGCCAGTAGGAACCCCAATAGTGTACTAATACTTACTACTTGTATAAATTCCATTACTGGTGAGGAGGAACTTCCTCCCGTTGCTGCATAAGTTCCGAAAAACAGCATGAAACATACGATACCTGTGCCATCATTTAGAAGTGATTCTGCGTCAACAAGTGTAGAGAATCGTTTACTGGTCTTTAATTCATGAAGTAAAGCAACGACTGCAACCGGGTCGGTAGCACTAATTAAAGCTCCGAACATAAGCGCAAGTCCCCATGTCCACGATTCAAATCCAGGAACAATATGGGCGATTCCTATTAATAATGTACCGGTAAGAAGCATACAAATGATCAGCCCCGGGACGGCAAGTAGAGTTGCATTTGCTAATGTCTTTTTGAATATATGCAGGTTGAGTTCATAAGCTGCATCAAAGATTAAAATGGGGAGAAATAAGTAGAGTATTAAATCAGGGTTGATATTGGCTACAGAGTTTACACCTTCTGACAGATCACTCCAAAAATTAAAAATTCCATAACGATTTAATAAACCTACTAACAGTCCGACGGCAAATAGTCCTACTGTATATGGAATACGTGTGTGCCGTAATAATGACTTTAGTAAAGCTCCGATAACAAGTCCACCAATAGTTAATAACAGTGGTGCCAAAAATGAAGTGTCTTCCATAAATATTAGTTGTTAGGGTATTCCTTTTTAAGCAAAGGTAACCATTTAAATATTCTTCTCCTATGTTTTATCTATATAATTTGAGGCTATTTGTCGTGCAACAGCTCTACTAGGCTTACCTGTATCAGTTAACGGGAGTGTATCTATTCGTATGATTTGCTTTGGACGCCGATAAGGAGGAAGTTTTTTTATGGATTCGTTTATTTGTTCGTGGTTTATATGAACCGCTTCTATTAATAAAACTATCCGCTCTCCAAATTTAGGATCAGGTACGGAGGTTATCATAAATGGACAATCGAGTAAGGGCTTGAGTTCTTTTTCTACTTGCTCGATTTGTACTTTAACTCCTCCTGTATTGATTGTGTTATCTTTTCTTCCTAAAATACGAAATAGTCCGTGTTGATTAAATTCTGCAATATCATTGGTTCTCAAAAGTTCTGAACATACTGAAGGTGCATGAATTATCAATGTATTTTCTTCTGATAAGCTGAGGCTGACATTATCAAATGGAGTGTACCAATCTGAGTGGTCACTTCCATTCAGTCGGCGTAGGGCAATGTGTGAAAGTGTTTCTGTCATTCCGTATGTGCTCCATACTGCGTGAGGAAACTCTTGCAGAGCTTTTCCAAGTGCATCATCTATAGCTCCTCCACCAATAATAAGATGTTGTATCTGCATGAGTAACTTTCGTTCAGACGGAACTTGTAGCGAATTGAATACTTGCATGGGAATCATGGCAGAAAATACCGGAGGAGTTTCTATGTTTTGCATCGGATGACCGCATGGAGGAATGGGAATGAGATTTAATCCCGCTACGAGTGAACGTACCACAACCATTTTCCCTGCTATGTATTGTAAAGGCATGCAGAGCATAGCACTATCGCCTTGATGTAGTTTGAGGAAAGAAATTGTTAGTATGGCACTATTCATCATTTTTCTTTTCTCTACCCAAAGCTCTTTAGGCTGTCCTGTTGAGCCAGATGTATGAACTTTTAGCGTGTTGCTGTCGTCAAACCATTCTGCCAGAAAATCAGCAAGGGAAGAATAGAAACTATCCTTTCCATATAGGTCATAGAATTTTTTCTGTAGAAGGCTTTTTCCGTCAGAAGCAGAAATCTTTGCTTCCGAAGCGGTATAACGTTCACCATTAATGGTAATAGTTTGTTGAGCTCTTTGAGTGATAAATGTTGTCATGGGCAATGTCATAATAGGAATTTGTTGAAGTCTGGTTCTTTTTCTTCTGGATGAAACCATAACCAATCTCCTTGTATATGAAGCGGATAATCGATATTATCAGTGAAAAGCATACCAGTTCCTAATCCTTGAGGTATATCCGGACTTAATGTTGCACACCATTGTGCGATGGCATTTAGTCCGATGTTAGATTCAAGTGCTGAAGTAACCCATGAACCAATTCCCCGTTCCTTGGCTAGTTTTATCCATTCAGTAGCCCCTTGTATTCCTCCATGAAGAGAGGGTTTTAATATGATATATTGTGGTCGGATTGTTTCGAGTAATTCTATTTTGCGTGCAATAGTGTTTATGCCTATAAGTTCTTCATCCAGAGCTATTGGAAAAGGAGATTGTTGGCATAGTGTTGCCATTTCTTTCCATTGACCTGCACGAATAGGTTGTTCGATGGAGTGTATGTGGAATGCATGTAAGCTTTCCAATTTGAAAGGGGCATCAGCGGGAGAGAACGCCCCATTGGCATCCACACGTAGTTCTATCTGCTCGGGAGAGAAATGCTGTCTTATATGCTCCAGTAGTTCAAGTTCTTTATTGAAATCGATTGCGCCGATTTTGACTTTAATACATCTGAAGCCCAATTTCATTTTTTCTTCTATGCGGGAATACATTTCATCGAAATTTCCCATCCATATGAGTCCATTGATGGGTATTTCTTTTTCTCCCTTTGAGAAAGGAGTGTCCCAAAACTGTAAATTGCCAGCTTTCAGGTGAGCAAATGCGGTCTCTAATCCAAACAGCATAGATGGATAAGGGCGAAGGGCTTCGTAATCAAGATAGCCATTTAACTCTGTCTGATGGCAGTGATAAGCCAGAATTTCACTATAGTCTGGTAAGTCGTCACAACTTAATGCTGGAAGTGGTGCACATTCTCCTACGCCATATTTTCCTGTTTGGGTGTCAGTGAGCAGTACATACCATACTTTACGTGTATGATAAACTCCTCTAGATGTTCCGGCAGGCTGCTTGAAGTGTAATGTTTTGGGGATGATTTTTATTGTATACATAGGCGTTTGATCTTGATCTGATTTAAAAAGGTACTTAGAAAGAAAAAACTTTCTGACGATATGTGCAGAAAGTTTTTTCGATATTGTTTATGGCATTTTAGGGAATTTGCTCCAGTCTGGTTTGCGTTTTTCCAAAAATGCTCGTCCTCCTTCTTGTGCCTCTTCTGTCATATAATAAAGCATAGTGGCATCTCCGGCAAGTTCTTGTATGCCGGCTTGTCCATCTAATTCTGCATTCAGTCCGGCCTTAATCATACGTAGGGCAAGAGGGCTATGTTGCATCATGGTTTCCGCCCATTCTACTACTTCATCCTCCAATGAATCGAATGGAACTACCTTGTTTACTAATCCCATTTCAAGAGCTTCTTGTGCTGAATACTGACGGCAGAGGAACCAGATTTCTCTGGCTTTCTTTTGACCGACGATACGTGCCAGATAAGAAGAGCCGAACCCTGCATCAAAACTACCTACTCTTGGTCCTGTCTGTCCGAATATAGCATTTTCGGAAGCTATTGTCAAATCGCAGACTACGTGCAGGACATGTCCTCCTCCAATGGCGTAACCATTTACCATAGCAATTACCGGCTTAGGTATGGAACGAATTTGTTTTTGCACATCTAGCACATTCAGTCGAGGAACTCCATCTGTACCGATATATCCTCCATGACCTTTCACATGCATATCTCCGCCAGAACAGAATGCTTTATCTCCAGCTCCAGTCAGAACAATGACGTTTATATCTTGACACTCACGGCAATAATATAGCGCATCACTTATTTCGGATGTAGTTGTCGGAGTAAATGCATTGCGGTAACGTGGACGGTTAATTGTAATTTTGGCAATTCCGTTATAAAATTCAAAAAGAATATCTTGATACTCTTTTATCGTTTTCCATTCTCTCTTTTGTGACATAGTGGATTTATTTTTGTTTTAGGTTATGGTAATATTCTTTGAGTAATTCGATATCTAATGCTTTGTCTGTAAATACTTCCAGAAGAATCGGATGGGTAGTTACATCAGGTTGGGTAAAGGCATTTATGGCAGTATGTAGTTCATTTCCATTATGTGCTGAAAGATATTCGAATCCTCTGTCTTCTGCCCATGCACGTGCAGATGTTGTATGGGTAGCGGTGACAAAGCGTCGTGCATTTTCATGTAATTCCAAGCCTGGAAGTGCATGAAAAATTTCTCCTCCTGCATTGTTTAGAAGCAGAATACGTATGTTTGTGCCATAATTAGAATTCCAAAGGGCATTCATATCATAGAAGAAGCTTAAATCGCCTATGAAGATAAAGTTCAGTTTATCAGAAGCTGTTGCATATCCTAGTGCGGTAGACAGTGATCCTTCTATACCATTAGTACCTCTGTTGGACAAAATTTCCACTTCTTCAGGCAAATCGAACAGTTGTGCATAGCGTACTACGGAGCTATTGGCCAGATGTAAAGAACATGGAACAGGAAGATGTTGGATGACTTCACCAATGGCACTCATTTCCGAATATGCAAAACTAGCCTGTGGGATAGCTTTTGACCGTGTTTCCCAAATCTTTGGGTACTCTGGTGTACGGCTATCTAACATTGGGGCTATCTTCTCCAAAAATTCGAAAGGATCCATTTCTATGATAGTGCTCAGTGAACCAAACAAATCGACGACTTCTCCATCAACAGATACATGCCAATGCTCCATCGGGGGATGCTTACGCAGAAATTTTTTTAAGCGTTTTGAGATAATATGTCCTCCGTATGTGATGAGTAATTCAGGACGCATTTTTTCTTGTTCTTCATTGTTCATCGAGCAAAGTAGAGGCTCTATATTTCGTATAGGCATTCCGGGGATGGTACGATTACTTATATTTTCGGTGAACCATGCGAAATGCTTGTACAGCATTTTGGTATATTTTTTGTCGAACAGATAAATCAGATTCATTTGTCCGACCACGATCATGCGTCGCTGGTATTTGTTTAATCGTTCAATGAGCGGTTGGTAATCTTTATCATAAATATTTAGTCCCTGGTAACGTGTAATTACTCGTGCACTAGGTAACTCTTTTTCAGGAAGTAAAAAGAACGGCTCACTGATCGGAACGTTGATATGTACTGGCCCCTTACCGTGATGGTTGAGCTCCAGCAGGGCTTCATTGATAAGTCGGTTGCAGAACCATTCACTTTCTTCGTTTGTTACTTCGGGTAAATTTACCGATTTTTTTACTAATGTACCGAATACTCCCGGTTGTGGTAATGTCTGCCCATCCATTTGTCCAATCCAAGCCGCTGGGCGATCAGCTGAAATTATTACTAATGGAACTTGCTGGTAAAAGGCTTCTGCTACAGCTGGGTGTAAATTTAATAATGCTGTACCTGATGTACAACACACAGCAACAGGAGTTCCCCCATGCAAGGCGAGTCCAAGTGCAAAGAAACCAGCACTTCGTTCGTCTGTCATCGGATAACATGTAGAGTCTGGTATATTGGCAAACGTTTGAACTATTGGAATGTTTCTACTTCCTGGACACAAAACGATGCGCTTTATTCCAAATGATCGAAGCAAAGAGGCTAGTTGTAATATGCTTTTTTTATCAGTATACATAGCTTTATTTTTATAAAATATTCCTCATGGTATTCATTTTCTGCTGTGTTTCTTCCCATTCTGTTTCAACGGTAGAGGAGGGAAGTATTCCGCCTCCGGCATAGAATGTTGCAGTTTTATCAGTAATATTCATACAGCGTAGATTGACATAAAGTGTTGTTTCACCTTGAGGATCTAGCCATCCGATAATTCCTGTATAATAAGCCCGGTTATATCCTTCGTTATTCAAAATGAAGTAGTATGCTTCTTCTTTGGGAAGGCCGCATACTGCTGGAGTGGGATGAAGCTCCTGTAAAATGTCACCTAAATGAGCTGTATCTTTTAGTTCAAAATGAAAATCAGTTTTTAAATGGACTAATTGTCCGGCTCGTGCCGTATAAGGACCTTTTTCCTTTAATTTGTTTCCGAAACGTTTTACAGTTTGCCGGATGTATTCACTGACAAATGCCTGTTCGTTCTGATTCTTTTCACTCCATTCCGTAGGCATTATTTCACCTTGCATAGGCATAGTGCCTGCAAGAGCTACTGTATGCCATTCTGTATCTTGTCCGCTTAAAATAATTTCAGGAGTACTTCCTATCCAGGTTCCAGTCTGTGGAGTGTGACATAAAGAAATCATCATACGTGGATAGTTATTACATGCACGTATAAATGCCGTAAGAGGAGAAAAATCTCCTTCTAATGCTTGAGTATAATTGCGTGACAGGACTAACTTTTTGAAAGTATTATCTTCTAGTGATGAAATGAAACGGGAGAAAACCTGTTCATATTTTTCTTTTGCTTCCTGAGTATTAGTGCTTCTTTTTTCTTTTGAATTGAAGGATGAGGAAAATTCAAATGATATTGATGAGGCAAATGCTTCGAGAGTCTGACTGATATTTTCCCATTCGTGTGCAACTTTATCCGGGCGTATAAGGACTGCCGGATATTCTTCTGTTTGATGAAAAGGAGTCATGACAAATCCTCTTTTACCGTTTAAAACTGCCGGGCTGTTTAGTACTTCTACATCTTCTTCTTCCTGTAAAACCAATATTGGCTCATCTGTCCAAGGCAGACGATATAGAGCAAAACTGAAAGGACTACGTGTAAGATTATCTATCAGCTTGTGAATTGTTGTTCCGGGAAGATTCATAATCGTTTTTTTACTATTAAATTAACAATGCGTGCAGTAGAAACTAATTTACCTTCAGGAGTGGTTATATCGACATTCCATACGTGTGAAGTACGTCCTCTGTGTACAAGTTTTCCCACAGCTTCGACGTAAGTACCTATTGGAACCATGTGTACATGGTTAGCACTTATCTGTATGCCGCAAGGCATTTGTCCAGGTTCACATAAAGGGATTGAACCGTATCCTGCAACAGTTTCTGCTAATGCAAGAGAGGCTCCTCCATTTAAAATGTCTACAGGCTCACATGGGCGTGAAGTGCGTTCGTCGACAGGCATTGTTGCTTTTACATAACCTTCTTCAACGGAGATAAGTTGAATTCCGAGATTTTTTGCTAATGACTCCGGAAGTTCATAACATTTCTTTTCGCTCGTTTGCATAAGTCTTATATTCGTAAACTTTTGCAAAGTTACAATTTTCCATTCAAAAGCTGGAATAAGGTGTGAGAAATTACCATATGTTAATCTTTCTGTCATGCCATTGTCGTACTTTTGCACCCGGATTCAAATATAAAATAATATATGAGAGATAGCATTGATTTTAAAACGATGAATATACCGAAGCTTTTTCGGAAACTTCTTATTCCTACTGTATTAGGAATGATATTTAATGCGATATTTATTATAACAGATGGTATATTTGTAGGTAAAGGTATCGGAAGTGATGCGCTGGCTGCTGTTAATATTACGGCTCCCTTGTTTCTGATTAATACAGGAGTTGCTTTAATGTTTGGAATAGGTGCTTCAGTTGTTGCTTCTGTCCATTTATCACAAGGAAAAGCAAAGGTTGCACGTATTAATGTGACTCAGGCGATTATTGTATCATCTGTTTTATTATTGATTTATGCAATAGGAATCGTTTCGAATGTAGAGCGAGTTGCTGTCTGGTTGGGAAGTTCTGAACGTTTATTGCCTTTGGCTGTGGAGTATATGTACTGGTTTGTTCCTTTTTTGGTCTTTAGTGCTTTACTCTGTTCTGGTATGTTTTTTGTCCGTTTGGATGGGGCACCTAATTATGCAATGGTGTGTAATATCATTCCTGCTATAATAAATATTGTGCTGGATTATGTGTTTATCTTTATTCTTAAATGGGGAATGTTTGGTGCCGCTCTTGCTACTAGTTTGGGCTATATAGTTGGTGCTGTTATAATCTTGGCTTATTTGTTTCATCCTGAAAGGATACTGCATGTATGCCGAGTAAAATTGAGTAAAAAGAGTTTGTATCTTACCATAAGAAATGTAGGATATATGTGTCGCTTGGGATTTTCTTCTTTTTTATGTGAAACAGCTATTGCAACTATGATGTTTGTTGGAAATTATGTTTTTATCCGTTATTTAGGAGAAGATGGTGTAGCTGCATATAGTATTGCGTGTTATTTTTTCCCTATTGTTTTTATGGTATATAATGCCATTGCCCAGTCTGCACAACCTATATTGAGCTATAATTATGGAGCAAAATGTACAGCTCGTGTTCGTGAAACGTTTCGTTTGGCACTGACTACTGCGATATTGTGCGGAGCTGGTGTTTTTTTGCTTACATGGATATTTTCTCATCAGATTGTTGGCATGTTTCTTGATAGTTCTTATCCGGCATATAATATAGCAGTGAAAGGTTTGCCCTTATTTGCTTCGGGATTTGTATTCTTTGGAATAAATATTGTTTCTATTGGGTATTTTCAGAGCCTGGAACGTGATTGTCTGGCGATGATCATAACATTGTTACGTGGTTTTGTTTTAATCCTTTTGTGTTTCTGGATTCTGCCGATTATTTGGGGATCCTGGGGAATTTGGCTGGCTGTTCCGATGTCGGAGTTATTGACTTTCTTATTTGTTTTGGTTATTTATTGGTTGGAGAATCGGAGAAATTAGTGAGGATTGTTACATTTGTACAAAGAAAATATAAAAGATATGGATTCATTTATAGAAAGATTTTGTGCAAAATATTATTTTCCTTATGCTGAAGGAAGACAATTGATTGAGGGTATGGAATATAAGACTTATCGTAAAGGTGATTGTCTGGTACGTGAGGGAGAACGTGACACGTCTTTCTATATAATTGCTCGTGGTATTTGGCGAGGGCATTATTTACGTGATGGGCAGGAGGTATCTGTCTGGTTTGCTTCTGAAGGAGAAGCTTTATTTTCTACATGGGGATATGTCGATAATGCTGTTTCGAGAATAACTATTGAGGCAATGAGTGAAGCTGCATTGTATTGTATGCCAAAGCAGAAATTGGAAAAGTTGTTTGCTTCATCAGTTGATTTTGCCAATTTAGGAAGAAAACTTTTTGAGCGTGAATTTCTTAATGTAGAAACATGGCTTATTAATGGTGGGGCTTCCCAGGCTAGGGAACGTTATTTGGCATTACTTGAAGATAACCCAGAGCTTCTCCGTCATGTCCCATTAAAATATATAGCTTCATATTTATATATAACCCCACAATCGTTGAGCCGTATTCGTGCAGAATTGGCTAAAAGTGGTAGGTGTTGATTTTACTTTTGTATGTGAATTAAGTTTATTTGTTGGAGATGTTCTTTTCTGAAACTAGATGATGATATACAATTCCCGAAATATTTGCTATGATTTTTTCAGTATCAGCCATACTTTCTGTTGAATCTTTGACCAATACTGCTATTGTGTAGCGTTTCCCGTCTGGAAGAAGAATAAAACCAACATCATTGATACCAATTAATTCTCCCTGCACGTTCCGGTCGGAAGTTCCTGTTTTGTGACCTATTCGTGCTGTAGTATCCAACAAAGGAGCTGGTAACCTGTTAGTACCGGTTTGACAATTAAGCATTGTTTCTTTGAGGAAGTTTTGATATTCGGTTGGAAATAATTCTTTTGAAAATAACATATCGGTTAGGGAAGCTATTTCCAAAGGGGTACTCCAGTTCTCATAACAAGCTGCCAAATCCTCATGCATGTCATCTTCTGTCTTTGATATGGAAAAATTATTAATCCCCAAAGAACGTATATAGGAATCTGTATACGATACGCCGCCGGTATAATTGAATAATATATCGCAAGCATTATTATCACTCTTTTGAATGGTATAATCTAATAACTGAGCTATGGGCATGTAAATGTTTCCTTCCGGATATTTATCGCGTAAAGGGCTGTAAGTATCATCAAGCAGTGCTTCTTTAGGTATAAATATCTTGGTGGAAAGTGGTTGATTATGTTGGTGCAGATAATGGAGTACAGCTAAAGCTTGAGGGTATTTCATGACACTCATCAATGGATAATGACACTCATTGTTTACAGTTATGGTATCTTTCCCGTTAATGATTATTGCTACTCCAACCTGTGCAGGGACGTTTTCAATCGATTTTTTGATTTTTGATTCTAATAAAACTTCTTGTGCCTGTATCAGAGAGGTAGATAATATGAAAAGGAATAATATTAAAAAACGCATAATTGGTATATGATAAATGTTGGATACAAAGATAAGATATTTTGTGGCAATAGCGTTTCTATTTTAAAAAGTTTTTATTTTTGCATTTGTAGAAGTAAATTGAATTACGATTATGACCGATTATATTCTTATAACTTCAGTTACCGCAGAGAAGTTGTTTGGCGTATTTGAAGAATCCGTGCGTGAAACTTGTGCTAAGGATTATTCAGCTGTTCAAATAGATGCATGGATAGCACGTGCAACTCCTGCACGTTGGCAGCAACTTCTATCGGGAGATTTACATTTTATAGCAGCAGTTAATCAAACTTCAGGTGAATTGGCTGGTTTTGCATCGATTAATCCTGACGGATATCTGCATAGTATGTTTGTGCGCCCCAGATATCAGAAGAAAGGCATTGCTTCCTTCATGCTTCATGCCTTGGAGGATTGGGTAATGCGTTTTCAGGCTTCTGATATCTATTCGGAAGTTAGCATTACTGCATTACCTTTTTTCTTATCTCAGGGATTTTCTATAGAACGGGAACAGACTGTGGTGGTAAATGGAGTAAAGATGTCAAATTTTCTAATGAGGAAACCCTTGATATGTCAGCCTTCTGAGACAGATTATGACGAATTGCTATGTGTTTGGGAGGAAGCTGTCCGAAGTACACATCATTTTCTTTCCGAAGAGGATATACAGTATTATAAACCTTTAGTTCGGATGATTTATCTTCCGGGAGTAGATTTATATTGTTTTCGTAATCGGGAAAGGAGAATAACGGCTTTTATGGGGTTAAGCAATGAGATGATTGAGATGCTTTTTGTTGCTCCACAAGAACAAGGGAAGGGATTGGGAAGTCGGTTAATTGATTTTGCCATAAAAGAAAAAGGTATTTATAAAATTGATGTAAACGAGCAAAATACAATAGCTTCTAGATTTTATCAACATAAGGGTTTTAAGATTGTTTCTCGTGATGCATTTGATGCAGCAGGGAAGCCATATCCGGTTTTACATTTAGAAATGAAATAGTATGGAAAATAATGATAGAAAATGGGAAGTTCTCCATAGCGAATATCTCATTCAACGTCCGTGGTTGACGGCACGTCGTGATTGTGTCCGATTGCCTAACGGAGTAGAGAATGATGAGTATTATGTATTGGAATATCCTGATTGGGTGAATGTGATTGCCATTACGGCAGAAGGTAAGTTTTTAATGGAACGTCAGTACCGGCATGGGCTTCAATGGACCGGATATGAAATTTGTGCTGGCGTGTGTGAGAAGGGAGAAGAACCTTTGGAATCAGCAAAAAGGGAGTTATATGAAGAAACGGGGTACGCAGGAGGTGAATGGAAGCATTTTATGACACTCTCTGCCAATACTAGTACAATGAATAATGTTTGCCATTGTTTTTTGGCTGAAGGAGTTAAACGTATTTCGACTCAGCACCTTGAGCCCACTGAAGATATAAGCATTCATTTACTTTCTACTGATGAAGTCCGTGCCTTACTGCTGAATGATGAGATTCGTCAGGCACTTATGGCTGCACCATTATGGAAGTTGTTCGCCGAAAGAAAACTGTTATAAGATAGCTTGATCAGGAGTGGGAGGTGTTGTGTCTTTGATAGGCAATACGAGGTGTTCCGTTTGCTACATAGATTATTCCGCAGCGTATGAAACCATGCTTCTCTAAAAGGTTTTGCATTATTTTATTATCCGCATGCGTGTCAACTCTAAGATTGGGAGTTTGTTTCTCACACCAGTTTATGCATGCTTCGAATATACCTCGACAGCTACCATCTGAGGCAATACGGTGGATAACCCAATAAGGATCATTATCCAGCCAATCTCCTTCGTCTATGCGGGAGTATGTCGGATCGGGTCCTTGGATAAAACAGAATGTTCCTGCGACAGATTCTTGTTCGTTTATGCAAACGTAGCAATGCCCTGAGTTGATTTCGTGCATTATTAATTCACGTTGTGGATATCCATTGATCCACTGGTTAGCATTTCCAGTAGATTGCATAAAGCGTCGCGCGGTATCAAAAATATCCATAAGTTTATTTAAATCGGAAAGTGTCGCCAAACGTATTTTTATTTTCATGGTGGTGCCTTTATAGTTAACTGAAAATAGTTTTTTATAATATAAGGGACATAAAATATTTTAGTTTCCGAAATCTTGTTATATCTTTGTCTTCAAATAATAAGGGGCATTAGCTCATCTGGCTAGAGCGTTTGACTGGCAGTCAAAAGGTGGCAGGTTCGAGTCCTGTATGCTCCACTTCTTTTTATTTAAATACACCAGTTCTCATTATTAAGAATTTCCTTTTATATTTTGTTTTAGAAGATAATTTTTACGTTTTGTTCTTCTATCTTTTTAATATCTTCGTATGATATTTTGTTATCTGTAATTAATGCCTTTATTAAAGAAATACTACCTAAACTTGCAAAAGATGTATTCCCTATTTTCGAAGAATCTGCTACAAGGAACACTTCATCAGATGATTTTATCATAGCCGATTTTACAACTAAGTCGCTTAAGCTTGGGTATGTAAGTTGCATTTTAGCAGAGATTCCAGCTGTAGCTAAGAATAATTTGTTGGCATGTAAATTATTGAATGGTTGTGCAGCCATTTCCCCTGTTAATGACAATGTGGGAGCTTTAAATTCTCCACCTGTAACTATCAGACTGATATTTGGGTTCTCACCTAATATCAGAGCAATATTAAGTGCATTAGTTATTATTGTCAGGTTTTTAAACGAAACCAGCAGTTTGGCTATCTCAGTTGTTGTTGAACCTGAATCAAGGATGATACAATCGCCTTCATTTATAAAATTAATTGCTTTCTTAGCAATTTCTCTTTTTTCTTCGATATTTTTCTGGTTTAATAACTGACCAGTTCTGGCAAATGAGCTTACGTCTTTTAAGAGAGCACCTCCATGCTCTCTTTCTATGTATCCCATTTTCTCTAATTCTTCTAAATCCTGTCTGATAGTGACATCAGTTACTTTAAATATCTTGCTCAAGTCCTGTACTTTTGCATGTCCGTCTTCTCGGATAAGATTTAATATTTTCAGTCTTCTTTGATTTAGTGCCATGATACTCGTAGTTATAGGTTATTCTTGATACGATATTCCTGAATACTTTTAATTGAAATAATTTTGAGTTGGAATTTTTGTGCAATTTTCTCTAGTTGTGGTAGACGTGCCATTGTTCCATCTTCATTTAGAATTTCAATGAGTGCTCCTCCAGGTTTTAGACCTGCCAGTCTTGTCAAGTCTAACAGAGCTTCTGTATGTCCATCTCTTTCTAAAACTCCATTTGTTGCACCATATAATGGGAATATGTGTCCTGGGCGTGCGAGTTCTTCTGGAGCAATATTACCGCATACAAGAGCATGGATAGTCTTAGCTCGGTCAAATGCAGAAACTCCAGTTGTACATCCGTATCCTTTTAAATCTACAGACATAGTAAAAGGTGTTCCTAAAAGTGAAGTGTTATCCGTTGCCATTGGGGCTAGTTTAAGCTCCGCACATCGTGCCTTAGGAATAGGAACACATAATAGTCCTTTCCCATGCGTAATCATAAAATTGACTTTTTCAGGAGTTATTTTTTCTCCTGCAATGATAAAATCTCCTTCGTTCTCTCTATTTTCATCGTCAATGACAATAATGATTTTTCCTTGACGGATATCTTCCAGACCTTCTTCTACTGAACTTAGCATACCTTATTATATTGTTAAAATTCGTATTATTTGCAAAGGTAATTATTTTTCTGAAAGAACTATTTGGTTTTGATTTTTTTTAAAGAAAATACTTTGTACTATTTATGTCTTAAAATATAAATATGTTAATATAGTTTCGTTTTCTTTTTGTTTCTTTGTTTTGGATCTTTTTTTATGTTTTATTTGCAAGTGAAAAATAATAAATGATATGCAAACAAAAGAATTACAGTTAAAAACAGAAATTAATCGTAAAAGATTAGTTGAGGTGATCTTTAAAGCTAAGGCTGGACATATTGGAGGTGATCTTTCTTGTCTTAATGTATTGACTGTTCTTTATAATGGTATAATGCGTATTGATTCATCAATTTTGAAAGATGCCAATCGTGATCGTTTCGTTATGAGTAAAGGACATTGTGTTGAGGCGCTATATGTTACCTTGGAGTCTAAGGGTATTATTTCGCCAGAAACACTTGATACATTGGGGCAGTATGGCTCTATTTTATCTGGTCATCCTACTATTGAGGTGCCTGGAATAGAAGTAAATACAGGGGCCTTGGGACATGGCTTATCTATAGGTGTAGGCATGGCTCTTGCTGCTAAAATGAACCATCAGTCTTATAAAACGTATGTACTGATGGGAGATGGAGAACAAGGGGAAGGTTCTATTTATGAGGCTGCGATGGCTGCGAATCAGTATAAGTTAGATAATTTAGTTGCCATAATAGATCGGAACAGGTTGCAAATTAGTGGTACAACAGAAGAGGTTATGGCAATCGAAGATATATATCAGCGCTGGACTGCTTTGGGATGGGATGTCAAACATATGAATGGAGATAACATTGAGGATATTGTGAATTGTTTTTCCGAGATTGATTTTGAAAGCAAACGCCCTCATTTATTAATTTCGCATACTACAAAGGGTAAAGGAGTATCTTATATGGAGAATGTTACCAAATGGCATCATGGAGTACCCAATCAAGAAGAATTTGATTTGGCAATTAAGGAAATTTCAGAAAGAATAGCAACATTAGAAAAATAAAATTATGGAAGCTTGTAGAAAAAGTTTTACGGATACATTGTTGGAACTAGCTCGTGCTGATAAAGATATTATTGCTGTTACAACAGACGCTCGTGGGTCTGTTACATTAGGTGATTTTGCAAAAGAGCTTCCTGAACAATTTGTAGAGTGTGGTATTGCAGAACAAAATGCAGTTGGTATTTCTGCCGGCTTAGCTCATTCAGGAAAGAAAGTTTTTGTTTGTGGCCCTGCTTGTTTTTATGTTGCAAGAAGCTTGGAACAAGTAAAGGTTGATTTGGCGTATAGTCAGAACAATGTGAAGATTTTGGGCGTGAGTGGTGGTGTTGCATATGGAGCCTTGGGAGCAACTCATCATAGCTTGCATGATATAGCAGTGATGAGAACTTTTCCGGGGATGAATATTGTGCTTCCATGTGATGCTCGTCAGACACGGAAACTGGTAAAACTATTGGTGGATTATCCGGAACCGGTGTATGTACGGGTTGGGCGTGCTGCCGTTCCTGATGTATATGTAAATGATGACTTTGAATTTACCTTGGGAAAAGCGAATGTTTTGTTGGAAGGTAATGATTTAACGATTATAGGTACAGGCGAAACTGTATATCATGCTTATCAGGCTGGTCTAAAATTACATGATGAAGGCGTTGGTGCACGAGTATTAGATATGTCTTCGCTAAAGCCTTATGATAAAGAGGCCATTTTAAAAGCTGCTTCTGAAACAGGTAGAATTCTTACGGTAGAAGAACATAGTCAATTTGGTGGATTAGGGGGTATCGTTACGGAAACTCTTTCAGAACATCCGGTTCCTGTTAAAATATTAGGTATCCCGGATGAGAATGTTGTCCATGGTACTTCTTCTGAGATATTTGCACATTATGGTTTGGATGCAGAAGGTATTTATCGAGCTGCATTGGAATTCCTAAAGTAAAAAATGTGCTTTAAATCTAATCGATATGAAAACGAAAATTATTGCAATAGACCAAAGTACTTCAGCAACAAAAGCTATGCTTTTTAATGATGCATGTGAGCTGTTGTATCGGGTAAATATACCTCACCATCAAATTTATCCTCATGCTGGTTGGGTTGAGCATGATGCTGTTGAAATTTATCAGAACATGTTGAAAGCCATTTCTTGCGTGCTTGAACAAGATGATAACAAAGAAGAAAGTACATATTCTTTAGCTATCACCAATCAGCGTGAGACTGTTGTTGTATGGGATAAGTATACGGGACAGCCTATATATAATGCTGTGGTTTGGCAGTGCATGCGAGGCGCTTCTATATGTCAGGCTTTGAAAGATAAAGGGTATAGTGAGCTAGTACGAGAAAAAACAGGTTTGTTAATTGATCCTTATTTTTCGGCTAGTGGTGTTAAATGGATATTGGATAATGTAGATGGTGCTCGCCAAAAAGCAGAGAATGGAAGTTTGCTTATGGGGACAATTGATTCTTGGCTTATTTGGAAGTTGACAGAAGGAAAAGTTCATGCTACGGATTATACAAATGCTTCTCGGACATTACTTTTCAATATACATACTTTGCAGTGGGATGATGAACTGTTGAAGTTGTTTACCATACCGGCTTCAATGATGCCTCGGCTCTTACCTTGTGATTCTGTTTTTGGAGAAACGACATTAGAGGGATTGTTTCAGGAACCTATACAGATAGCAGGTGTTTTGGGTGATTCTCATGGAGCTTTAATGGGGCAAATGTGTTTTGAAGCTGGTTTTGGAAAGGCTACTTATGGAACAGGATCTTCCGTTATGATGAACATTGGTGAAAATGCATTAGCAGCTCCCGAGGGACTGGTTACTTCTGTTGGTTTTGCTGCTTTAGGTAAAGTGTTTTATGCTTTTGAGGGGAACATACATTGTACAGGTGCTACTATAAAATGGTTGGTAGAACAAATTCATTTAATTGATACTCCTGCGCAAATAGAAGAATACGCTTCATCTGTAAGCAATACCGAGGGAGTATATTTTGTTCCGGCGTTCGCTGGGTTAGGAGCTCCATGGTGGAGATCCGATGTTAAAGCTGCAATTTTTGGTATGACATTGGGTACAACCAAATCTCATTTGTTGAGAGCGGCTTTGGAATCGATTGCATATCAGGTAAAAGATCTTGCAGATATGATGTCACAAAGTGCAGGTATTCCTTTAAAAGAGCTTAGAGTGGACGGAGGACCTACAAAAAATAATTTACTGATGAATTTCCAGGCCGATATGCTGCAAGCTCCTATTTGCTGTTCTGATGTAGAAGAAGCATCTGCTTTGGGTGCGGTTTTGATGAATGGTCTGGCTCGTAGAAAGTGGAATACTTTTGCTGAAATATTATCATTGAGGAAAGAACAGAAATTAAGATTACCTCAAATGACCCAAACAGATGTAGATGTCTTGTATAAAGGCTGGAAGCATGCTGTTAAAACATTGATAACAAGTAAATAATATAGAATAATAATTTAAACTTTAAATGATATGAAAAACAAGAAAAAATTATGTTTCGGAGTGATAATAGGAACACGTGCTTATTTTAATTCTGCATTAGCTAAGGATGTACGTAAGCAATTGTTGAAAACAATAGAAGAGCAAGGTTATGATTATGTTATTTTGCCGGAAGATGCCACTCCGACAGGAAGCAGCAGCATTGAAACTCGTGAAGATGGAATTAAATGTGCGGAATTATTCCGTCAGAATCGTGATAAGATTGACGGTATTATTGTTTCTTTACCGAATTTTGGTTTTGAAATAGGAATAATCAATGCTATCAGTATTGCTGATCTGAATGTACCGGTTTTAGTTCAGGCATGTGATGATGAAAATGATAAAGTTGATTTGGATAGCCGTCGTGATGCCTTTTGTGGAAAAATTTCTGTATGCAATAATTTATATCAATATGGCATACCATTTACAGATACTACTTTACATACATATTCTATCTATTCAGACCTATTGGCAAAAGATATAAATCGATTTGCTGCTGTTTGTAGAGTGGTTAATGGTCTTCGTCATGCTCGTATTGGAGCTATTGGTACTCGTCCGGCCGGTTTCCAGACAGTAAGAGCCAGTGAGAAAATTCTTCAGGCTACAGGTATAACAGTTGTTCCGGTTGATTTGTCTGAAATATTGGGAGCGGCTCGTAAAATAGAAGATACAGATGCTGAGCTGGTACAGAAGATTGAAGAGATAAAGAAGTATGCAAGAGTTCCTCAGCAATATAGTGAAAAACTGATGTTGCAAGCTAAATTTGGAGTTGCGGTCGAACGCTGGATGAATGCAAATGCTATCGATGCTGTTGCTATTCAATGTTGGGATTCTTTGGAACAGAATTACGGATGTGCAGCTTGTGTCACAATGAGTATGTTGGGCGAAAAACTGATACCTGCTGCTTGCGAAGTGGATATAGCCGGTGCTGTTTCAATGTATGCTCTGACACTTGCTTCTCAGCATCAGTCTGCTTTGCTCGATTGGAATAATAATTTTGCGGAAGACCGTAACAAATGTGTTTGTACTCATTGTGGTAATTTCCCTAAATCATTTATCATGAATGATATCGAACTTGGTACTTTAGGTGTATTGGGAAGAACGTTAGGTAAGGTTCATACATTTGGAGCTGTTTATGGAAAAGTAAAGCAGGGTGATTTTACATTCTTCCGTATTTCCACAGATGATACAAAAGGATGCATTAAGTCCTATTTGGGAGAAGGTACAATTACAGACGACCCATATGGAATGGATGGATGTATTGCAGTAACGAAAGTTGATAATTTGCAAACATTGATGAAATATATTTGCAAGAATGGTTTCGAACATCATGTTGCAATGTGCCGTGGAAATGTGAAAGATATTCTACAGGAAGCTATTGAAAGTTATTTGGGATGGAATCTTTATGTTCATGAATAAAAGATGATAATATGATACTTGTAGAAAATTATTTCCTGGCAATTCTTTGCTGTGTTGTTTGCTGTATTTGTTGGGGATCATGGGCGAACACTCAAAAAATGGTTGCAGCGAAAAACTGGAGCTTTGAATTGTTTTATTGGGATTTAACTATAGGCCTATTTCTGACAGCTGCATTGGCAGCTGTCACGTTAGGAAGTATGGGTAGTGAAGGCCGGACTTTTTTTGAAGATATTACGGCAATGGATTGGAATAGCATTAAATATGCTATTTTAGGAGGTATTGTATGGAATTTTGGTAATATTTTTCTGACAGCAGCCATAGCAGTTGCTGGTATGTCAGTCGGCTTCCCGATAGGAGGGGGACTTGCTTGGATTGGAGGTATTATTTTCAATTATCTGCTTATCGCATTTACGGGTCAAGCTTATCCGGGAAATCAACTCTTACTCTGGATTGGAGTAGCTGTTATAATTATTGCCATTTTGATTTGTGGTAAAGCTTATGGAAGGCTTTCTTCAGGCAAATCGGGAGTTACTCCTAAAAAAGGAATTCTGTTAGCTGTTATGGCTGGTCTCGCAATTATGTTCTTCTATGGATTGGTTGTTAAGTCTCTTGATCCACAATATGTTACAGGGGGAACCGGTACTTTGTCACCTTACACAGGAGTCTTTTTCTTTGCCTTGGGTGTATTAGTCAGTACCCCAATCTTTAATTCTATTGCTATGCGTAATCCTGTATCTGGCAATAAAGTAACAATGAAAGATTATTTTGCAGGCAGTACTCGTACTCATCTGATTGGTGTTTTAGGCGGTTTGATATGGATGGGAGGAATGGTTGTCAGTTTTATGGGAGCTGGAGCTGCAAATCCGGCAATATCATATGCATTGAGCAATGCCTCTCCTGTAGTTGCTATGATTTGGGGAGTGTTTGTCTGGAAGGAGTTTAAGGGAGCGCCTAAAGGTACTAATAGTTTGATTAGTAGTATGTTTATTCTGTTTATCCTTGGTTTAGTGCTGATAACTTTCTCTAACTAAATTATTTATTGTGGGTTATTTGTTTTGGGGTTAGATTTTGCAATTGGAGAGAAATTTTATTGGCTCTCCAATTGTTAAATTATATATTTGTTTATCTTTGATTGTAATCAAGTAATAGCTTTATGGATACTTTAAGAAAATGTTTTTTATTACTAGCAGTTGTGTTTAGTTTCTCAATGAATGCTATGGCTAGTGAGAGTTATGAGAAAAAGAGAGTCATAGTTCTGACTGATATTGAAAATGAGCCAGACGACGCTATGTCATTGGTACGTTTCTTGACATATTCCAACCAATGGGATGTTGAAGGGCTAATTGCTACTACTTCAGTACATCAGAAAAGAGAGTTAGCCACATGGAGAATTAAAGAGATTGTAGAGGCATATGGAAAAGTCCAACCCAATTTATTGAAACATGAACCAGGATACCCTACAGCTAAATACTTAAAGTCTGTCATAAAGGAAGGACGTGCTGATTATGGTATGCATGCTGTCGGGAAAGGTATGGATTCTGAGGGTTCAGACTGGATTATAAAAACCGTTGATAGTGAAGACTCTCGTCCTGTATGGGTGTTGATATGGGGTGGTCCTAATTGTTTGGCGCAGGCTTTATGGAAGGTCAAAGAAACTCGTTCTGTTCAGGATGTGGAGAAATTTGTAAAGAAACTGCGTGTATATGCTATTTCTGATCAAGATGACAGTGGTCCATGGATCCGAAAAACATTTAAAGATTTATTTTATATCGTGAGTCCGGGATATCATAAATTTGGAGGTTATCATTATGCAACATGGAGTGGTATCAGTGGTGATAAATTTCATGGGCGTTTTGCTGGAGCTGATTTTACGATTGTCGATAATCCGTGGTTAGATAAAAATATTCGTTGTAAAGGTCCGTTAGGAGAACAATATCCTTTTATGAAGTTTCTAATGGAAGGTGATACTCCGACATTCTTATATTTAATAAATAATGGTTTAGGTGATACTGAACATCCTAACTGGGGAAGTTGGGGCGGACGTTATGAGTTCTATCAGCCCAGAACCGAACGCTGGTTTATAGAGCCTGAAACTCGTCCTTTATGGACTGATGCCCAAGACGAAGCTATGGGTGTAGATGGCTCATGGCATACGGGTAATAAAGTCACTATTTGGCGTTGGCGTGAAGCTTATCAGAATGATTTTGCTGCTAGAATGGATTGGACGATAAATGATTATAAGAATGCAAATCATCCGCCAGTAGTAAAATTGGCTTGCGAAAAAGAGATTACAGCTAAGGTGGGTGATCGCGTAGATTTAAGTGTCGAAGGAAGTTCTGATCCTGATGCTAATCAGTTGTCTTATAAATGGTTTTATTATCCTGAAGTCGGGACATTTAATTTCTCTTCAGCTCGTTCCGGTAATCCTTTGAAAATAGAAGATGCTGATAAGGCAAAAGCTTGGTTTATCGTTCCAAAAACAGAACGTAAGGGTACAATGCATATTATAGTAGCGGTAACTGATAATGGACAACCAGCATTAACTCGTTATGAAAGAATTATTGTCAATGTTATAAAATAGTTAAAGCTTATTGTTATATGAAAAAGTTTAGGTTTTTATTATATGCCGTTTTGTGCTTGAATCTTGTTGAGCTTAATGCCCAACAAGATTTGAGTAAACTTTCTTGGAGTAAAGTGGCTAATTCTATGCCGGAAGAATGGTACTCAACAGAACAGGCTGTACAGATTGCTGATACTGTACTGGCTTACCAGACAGAAATTGGAGGCTGGACCAAAAATACAGGTTTCCATAAAAAGATAAATCAGAAGGAAATGGCCAAAGTCCGTAAATCGGGAATCGGTGCAACATTCGATAATGGGGCGACTGTAACGGAAATGCGCTATCTGGCAAAAATTTATAAATTCCATGAAGATGCTAAATATAAGGAAGCCTTTCTGAAAGCCTTTAATTATATTTTGGAAGCACAGTATGATAATGGGGGATGGCCACAATTTTATCCGGTCAGACCAAGTAAATCTGTATCTTATTCTGGATGTATTACATTCAATGATAATGCTTATGTAAATGTGATGTATCTGTTGAAAGATATCTATGAAAATAATCCTTGTTTTGCAGCTCTTAATTTAGATAATAAAGTTAGGCAACAGGCTCGTACCGCTTTTGATAAGGGCGTAAAATGTATTTTAGATACGCAGATAGTAGTAGATGGAAAGAAGACTGTGTGGTGTGCTCAGCATGATCAGTATACGTTAAAACCAGCAAAAGCCAGAGCTTATGAATTGCCTTCTTTCAGTGGTGCAGAATCAGTGAATATAGCCTTGCTCCTCATGTCAATAGATAATCCGACTTCAGATATAATTGCTTCTGTAAAAGGAGCGGTTGAATGGTTTGATACTCATAAAATAGCGGATATGAAATATGAGCGTTATCGTGATGAGAAAGGAGAAAGAAATGCTCGTCTGATTCCGGCAGCGGGAGTGAATGTCTGGGCACGATTCTATGATCTTGAGACAGGAAAACCATTTTTCTGTGACAGAGATGGCGTAAAAAAAAGTTCCATTGATGATTTGGGCAAGGAGCGCCGTGGCGGATATTCATGGTATACTTCTTCGCCAGAGAAAGTATTGAAAACTTATTCCAAATGGATAAAAAGGAATCATTTATAAAAAGCATTATTTCATTATAAGTAACATATTAACCTCAACTTTTATCCGATGAAAAAATCTTATATTCTTATCGTGTGTTTCTTTATGACCTTCTTGCTGGCTTGTGCACAACAAGATGTTTCTGAAAAGTATCGTATTTTAGTTAGTACAGATATTGGTGGAACTGATCCGGATGATAATCAGTCTATGGCTCACCTCTTGATGTATAGCGATCGTTTTGATATAGAGGGCCTGATATCTTCTCCTTCGTTTGGAAAAGGATCTAAAGAAGAGATTCTGCGAATGATTGATTTATACGAAAAGGATTTTAAAAAGTTGCAGGCTAATAACCAGAAACTGATGACGCCTGCTGAACTGCGTAAACTATGTAAACAAGGCAGGCAGGGCTTGGCTTCTTATAAAGGGTTTGATAAACCTACTGAGGGTTCTGAATGGATTATAAAATGTGCGCGTCGCGAAGATGCTCGCCCTCTTTATGTTCTAGTATGGGGAACACTGGAAGATGTTGCTCAGGCTTTACACGATGCTCCGGATATTCAATCAAAAATTCGTGTATATTGGATTGGAGGTCCAAATAAAAAATGGGGCGTAAACAGTTATGCTTATGTTGCAGAAAATTTTCCTGATTTATGGATGATAGAGAACAATGCTTCTTATCGCGGTCTTATAAGTAATAAAAAAATAGATGATGAGTTTAACAATGGGTATTATGATAAATATATAAAGAATGCAGGGCATTTAGGCGCTGATTTTATCCATTATTACGATGGACTTGTAAAGATGGGAGATACTCCTTCATTGCTTTATATGATGAATGGTGATCCGGCCGATCCTTATAAAGAAAGCTGGGGAGGCTCTTTTGAGAAGATGAGTGAAAGTCCGCGTACAATTTTTACTTCTCATCCTACGATAAAAGATACAGTTGCAGTGTATTCTGTCTTGGAGTTTCGTTTTAATGGGCCTGAACAGATGCCAGATGCTGTAGGACAAAAGTTTTTTACTTTTCGCATTGATCGTCAAAACTGGGATGGAATATATTTAGGTAATGGAGTGTATGGTGTCAGGTACTCTCCTAAGGCACCAGCTGTATTAAGCTATGAAATTACTTCAGATATAAAAGAACTGAATGGTCTGAAAGGAACGTTTGTCGTTGGAACAGTTTGGCCGGGAAAAAGTACAACAAATGGATATAAATTAGGAGAAAACTGGTATACAGACAAACAAAGTCCAGCGCTTTTTGAAGGAGTATGGCAAGGCAGTAAAACAGTCTCAAAATGGAGAAAAGAAGTACTGACCGATTGGGGAATTCGATGGGGATGGCTTAAAAAGAAATAATTTTAATCTTTATATTTTATGAAAATCACAAATACACATTCTTTAATGAGCACGATTGTTGCAGGTATATTGCTTTTATCAGGCTGCAATAGTGGTAAAACAGGACAAACGGTAGGAGGTGAAATAAGCAAACCTCGTGTTATTGTTACTAGTGACGGAGAAATAGACGATGAATGTTCTTTGGTGCGTTTCCTCTTGTATGCTAATGAGTGGAATATCGAAGGCATTGTGACATCCAGTTCGCAATACCATTGGCACGGACATAAATGGGCTGGTGATGACTGGATGGAACCTACTTTGAAAGCTTATGCGGAAGTTTATCCGAATTTAGTTAAACATGATCCTGATTATCCTACACCAGAGTATCTACGTCAGCATTGTTTTTTAGGAAATGTAGCGTTGGAGGGGGAGATGGATTCTATAACTGCGGGTTCTCAACATATCGTAAAGATATTGTTGGATGAAACAGATAATCGCCCGATATGGCTTCAGGCATGGGGTGGTACTAATACGATTGCCAGAGCACTGAAAACCATCGAAGAAGAGTATCCGGAAAAGATGAAAGCTGTTGCTGATAAGATGCGTTTTTTCTTTATTTGGGAACAAGATTCTACGTATCAGGCCTATATCCGTCCACATTGGGGAAAGTTTAATATTAAGACTGTGATATCCGATCAGTTTGAGGCTATAGCTTATCGTTGGAAAATGGTTCAGCCTGAAGAAATGCAGCAATATTATGAAGAGGCTTGGATGAAAGAAAATATATTACAAGGGCATGGGCCTTTGTGTAGTTCTTATAAGGCCCACGAAAATGGAGATTTTCGTTCAGAGGGTGACTCTCCTGCTTTTTTGCATACGATAAATGTTGGTTTGCGTAATCTGGAGAATCCTTCATGGGGCGGCTGGGGAGGCCGTTATGTAAAGGTGAGAGAGAATACTTATCTTGATCCTGTACCGGTAGAGGGATATCAATATCCGGAAGGACGTTGGTACGGTGAAAATGGTTGGGGACGTTGTAGCTTACGGCCCGGTAGTACGGCAACTGAAGAGGAACGCCGTATTTATTTCAAGCCGATGTGGCGTTGGAGTAAAGCTATGCAGAACGATTTTGCAGCACGTGCCGACTGGTGTGTGAAATCATATGAGGAGGCTAATCATGCTCCGATAGTAGTTTTGGCTCATGAAGCCGATCTTATGGCTTCAGCCGGTGAAACTTTGGAGTTGAGTGCTGAAGGAACAAGCGACCCAGATGGAGATAAATTGGCATATAATTGGTGGCAGTATGTAGAAGCTGGATCGTATAAGGGTAAGATCGATTTAAGAAATTCTTCAGATGTTAAATCTTTTATACAGATTCCTGCTGATGCCAGAACAGGTGATACCATACATGTAATATGTGAAGTCAGTGATGATGGTGAACCGCAGCTTACCAGATATCAAAGGGTTGTAATAACAGTCAGATAACCATTAAATTATAGATTATGAAATCATTAAGCTTCTTAAAATTATTTCTTGTATCAACTCTACTGACAGGTAATTTGTATGCAAATGAAAAGGGCGGAGTTTTAGCATTTCCTACAGCAGAAGGCTATGGAAAATATACTATAGGAGGTCGCGGTGGCAAGGTATATGAGGTTACGAATCTCAACGATTCAGGTGAAGGTAGTTTGAGAGCGGCTATCGAGGCAAAAGGACCGAGAACGGTAGTTTTCAGAGTATCAGGTACTATTGATTTAAAAAGTGCATTAAATATCAGGAATCCATATATAACTATTGCTGGACAAACTGCTCCTGGTGATGGTATATGCATAAAGCGATATCCGTTGAATATTTCTGCTGATGAAGTTATAATACGCTATATCCGGATTCGTTTGGGTGATGAATCTACAAGATCGGATGATGCTATCAGTGCACGTTATCGCAAGAATATAATTCTCGATCATATTTCTGCAAGTTGGAGTATAGATGAAACTATGTCAATTTATCATTGTGAGAATGTTACTATACAGTGGTGTATGATTACAGAAAGCCTTTCTCAGTCAAATCATACAAAAGGTTCTCATGGGTTCGGTGGAATATGGGGTTCAAATTATAGTACATACCATCATAATCTGTTGGCTCATCATTCCAGCAGAAATCCTCGTTGGGCATCTGGTGGAGGATTTAATGATTATAGAAATAATGTCTTGTATAACTGGGGATATAATAGCAGTTACGGTGGTGAAAAACATCAGGTCGGGAATCCTAAATTTAGTGATATAACAGTCAACTTCGTGAATAATTACTATAAACCAGGTCCTGCAACCGACAAAGGTAAAGTTTCGTACAGGATAGTTAATCCTGGAAGTAGAGGAGAGGGCGATTATGGTAAATGGTATGTATCTGGTAATGTCATAGAAGGTAATAAGGATGTTTCTTCTGATAACTGGAATGGAGGAGTACAAGTTTCGGGTGGAGATGAGAATTTAGAAAAATTTAAATTGGATAAACCTTGGGATGCAATGAAGATTAATGAACAGACACCAGCTGAAGCTTATGAAGCTGTATTGGCCGGTGCCGGATGTTGTAAGCCAAAGCGTGATGCTGTTGATTCTCGTATTATAGAAGAGGTCCGTAGCGGGGAGGCAACTTTCGAAGGGGATTCATTTAAGAAAAGAGGACGTATGGCTAATTCGTCTTTAAAAAGTGGTATTATTGATTCTCCGGATGATGTTGGTGGATGGCCCGTATTGAAAACTGCTCCAGCTCCTGCTGATTCCGATCACGATGGAATGCCTGATACATGGGAGTTGAATAATGGTTTTAATCCTAACGATCCTGCAGATGGTAGCAAAATTTCATCTAACGGATATACTAATCTGGAAAATGTTATTTTACTTGTATTTATTTTGTTGTACACCAATAAAATAGCAGTCATAGCACCTTGCAAAAGAAACAGAATAGAAACAAAATCGGTATTTTAGGATATTCTTCGGTTTTTACTTTTCACTTGATTTTATTCCTTGCATTTGGTTGCACACAAAGTGTTTCTCAAAGTTACTCTCCCCACGACTTACCCCTTCCTCAAGAATATCGTTTGGCTAGCTATAGAGAATTTTGCAGCCAAAAGAGAAAATAGGCAAATGTACATCTTAAGGGTATACGCTCATTGTTTTTTGCACCACGCAAAAGTAAGTACTTCTATCAAATCATAGGCATATATGAAAAGGCAAATATGCCTACCTATATTTAGTTTACTTTGATTTAGCATATATATAGGCTAATAGACTAAACTAAACTGAATTTTCAATGGATTTCCACATTCTATCCTACACATATGCACAGCCAAAAGAGAAGAAATTTTCACCATGTGTTTTTCTCTTTTCGATGCAATAATATCATAATTTATCGGATAGAAATGAATACAGGTTTGTTTGCCCCATTTTATTCCTTATAAAGTTACTTCTACTGCTTTGTGGAAGGTAATCTAATTAATTCGCAATTAACCGTATCTATTGTTTTTTCTTGGTCAAATTTTACTGCTTTAACCAAATTAGCCCAGTCTCGAAACTTCATTTCAGGACTATCTCCATAATGCGCTTGCACAACTTTTATTGCTTCCAAGGTATGGGGTGTATCTATAGCTAAAAGGGGTCTTAGCTTCTCTAGTAACTTGACATCTGAAATAGTTGTAATCTTACCATTCTCGATAGATGGAGTATGAGTTATCACTTGTGCCTTAGGAGATGAATTTTCGAAAAATGAATCTATATTCTCAAAAAACATCAATAAGTCCTTACGCTTAAAAAAGACTGGTTCATCATCATTTTTCAATCGCTTACGCAATAATTCGCCTGGAGAAACTTCTTCTTGAAAAAATGTTCGTGAATAAAACGACACGCTCTTTCTTTCATTTAATCGTTTTTTAGCAATATGAAAATTCCAACATACTAAAACGTCATTTATTCTATCATAGCCCAAGAAAATGAAAGGATAGGCAGATTCCTTTATTTCTGAGAATTCATCTTTTATTGGTAGTTGAGCTCGTGTCGTATCAGGTCTATCTTTAAAATATGCAGAAGAAAGATTTTTTACATACACATAATATTTCCTCCCTTTTAACGACATTAAAAAGGGTTGTATTCCGCTTATATATTGAAAACTGTCTGCTTTTGCAAGTACATTCAACATTAGCTGAAGCAATGTTTCTGGTAGAACTTTCTCATTCATCATACGCTATAAACTTGAAAATAGTTTACTATGTGGGTATATTGCAGCAATATTATCCGGAACATCAATTTGTGATAAATCACAATCGAAATGGATATTAGTAATTTCATTCGGAATACTTTCACTATTCAATGACGGTATATATATAGCAGGAATCAGTTTATAGGAATCTACTGCCTGTTGATAATCAAAATAAACATCATATACCTTTTCAAATTCAGAACCTAATGTTCGAAATATAATTTCATTTAACTTATACCGCAATTCCAATGAACAAATTTGAGTCTCTATGTCCTCTTTTAAATCAAAGATATTTTTTCCTATTCCAGATTGAATAACAAAGATCGAAGATATAATCAAATTGGTGTTTTCAGTGGGAGATAATTGATCATACGAAAATTTATGTATTCTATGAGATTTAGATGTGCTTTTTACCTCTATTTTATCTATTCCATCATTAAAATCATATACATCATTTAATGAAGAATGCCATGCTTTTAATAAATATTCCGGATTACTGGCTATAGATATAACAAACAACTCCGCCCATAAGCCTTGAATTGTTTTTTGTGGAGGTAAATTAAAGCATCGAAATAAATCAACCAATTTTTGTATTTCATCATGCAGTTGTTTTTGAGTAGGATAATTGCCTAATTTACTTAATACAATTTCTACTACATCTATGAAATAATTGATATAATCGACATTCTCTGTTTGCAATGCAACTATTGTATAGTAATTCTCTATCGGTTTATCCGTATTTGACAATTTCAATCTACATAATTGATTGAATTGAATAGAGATTAAATCCAATTTTATGTTCGAAAGCGAACTAATATTCGAACTAGCAATAAAAAAGATTGGAAACCCCTCATAAGATATGCCTATTTTATGCGTATCAGAAAAAGGAATATTATCAGCAGCATAACAATTATGCTCCGTCAAAATTTTTGTTTGTAGTTTACTAAATATGGAATGAAGTGATACTTTCATATTATTCTTCTGTTTCTACATAATTGATTGCGAATTCTTCCGGATAATATATCGCCAAAGTATAAGCCGTTCGTCCCGCCCATTGAGTAGAATTGCATTTTAGTTTTACATGATGAATCTGAATACAAATTGAGTCTTCAAATTTTATATTCGCATCACCAGGATATACGGTACTACCGGACATCGAACGTCCAGAATGCAAATTATTTATTCTAAATGTATCAATATCAAAAGCACGTTCGCGGGGTATTCCTCTATATGCCATTTGTATGATATATGCGTACTCTAATGCTCCTTGTTTTTTGGTACTTAAGTATTTTATATATCTTAAAGTTGCCTCTTTTCTTGCAGCATCAGGCATATTCTGAAATTTAAACTCTGTTAAAAATTCAATGATTCTCTGAATTGGAAGCTTGACATATCCATGATTTCGATCGTCCGTACCATAATTCTCAAACAATTTCAATTCTACATCTGCAAGGAAGCGGTTTACAAATGTGGTATTTTCATCAATTGCTTGGAACGCATTCATTTTACGCCATCCATTCAATTTTGTTGTTACAGTATGTTTAGATAAGATATTTTTTCGCGTGGCATTTAATCTATTAGAGATTAATAGTAGTCGCTCAACATCTTCAAGGTTTTTATTATCGAGAAGCCATTTTCTCATTTCTTCTTCATGCTCTACATATTCTTTGTATTCAATTATTACCTCAAAAGGTAAAAACACACGGCATGACCAAAGATAATTTTGCTTATATCCAAAAAAACGACATCGCTGTTGAATTGTATCTGCGGTAGATTTTCCGACACTACATCTCGGCATATATGTTACTGCAAGATGCTCTACAGTAAAACCCCGATTAAGCATATCTGCTCCAACCAATATGTGAGAACAACTGCTAGCCCAATCAATCTCTTTATTTTCACCTTGTCTCTTATTCCTGCTTATAACTAATTCAACATTGGTGTCAAGAATGATATCATCTATACAGCACCAGATATCCTCAAAGGATGGGGCTGACTCATTGTGAGCTTCATACATCCGTATAGATTCTGGATAACATTTTGCAAAGCTATCTTTCAATTCTTGGTATCCCAGGTCTTGTTCTCCATTAGCTAAAATATTCGACCATGCATCAATGATATTTTTTATCCATCTATAAAATTTCTCGCTCGCATCTTGATCTCTATCCGCATGTATCATCATAGATAAAAAAGATTCTTTCTGTAAAAGTTTTACTATGATAGCAACACCCATTAAATGTAACTGTAAGGCGTTTACAAGTGAATCCGGACAATCAGCAAGGTTATTGTGCTTTGAATGAAAAACTTCTCCTTCAGGAATTGTTATGATTAAACCTGGCTCATCACAAAAAAAAGTTTTGCCACCAGTATAAGTTTTGCCAGGAGTCAAAACAGTATGATGCTTAGGTGATAGTAAGTCCATTATACTTATTAACAATGGTCCTTGCGGAGTTGCCGTATATTGTATGTAGGAATGGTTTGCCAAAGCCCCCTTTAATTTCATGATACTACTATATGTAGTTGTATATTCATCATCTTCCCATTCTTCTGATTTACTATTTTTGTAAGCATAGCCATTCAGACTTGCTTGATCAGCTTCATCATCAATAATTAAAACTCCTGCTTTTCCTAATGTCTGTTTAAGTTGCATGGAATTAAACATTGCAGCCAAGTCTGAGATATACTTATGATGTTTAAGCACTGTTATCAAAATAGTTGGTTTAGAACTAATATTCAAAGCATTGCGTATCCTTTGCGCATATTCTAAAGTCGGATTTTCAAAAAGTTTATAGTATGCGCTATTTGCACTTCCATTAATTAAATCCTTTCTTAATCGTTTAGTGGTCTGAGAAAGAAGATTGTTTTTAGTTCCGGCAAAGTATATAATTATACGAAACCCATTGTCGTGAGCAAGTGCAGAAAGCGTTGTGAAAGACATGGTTTTACCACTTTGTACATAACCTACCACTAGATTGGTTACAGACTGCACTTCATTTTTGTAGGGGTTTGTACAATGCGATAAGATTTCAATTGTTTCAGAACTCAATGTATCGATGCCATCTTCATCTAATTTTTGCCCAAAACGAGACAATAATTCCATTGTTCGTTCCCCTATGACTGGAGAAAAATCATTTTTATGAGTATTGAGTATTTCTATTTCCATAACTACTGCAAAATATTTTGATTAAATAATATACGCAAATTTGATGCGAATTTAGTGCCTTTATCTGGTGCCATAATTTCAGCTAACGTCAATGCCTTAAAAATAGCAACTATCGGTGCATAGTCCTGTCCTTTTTTAAAATGCTCAAATCTCGTAAAGAACGGATGTGCTAAATTAATTTTGCATGATATTGATTTGGTATCAAGAAATAGATTTTCTTCTGTGTCAGTAGTAATTACAGAGTACAAAGAATCAGTTTCTGTTTCAGTTACCAAATCCATTGTGAGGATATAATTTTTCCCATTGTATTGAAAAGATTCACTATAGCTATCAAGTGGTTTTGCATTTATAATTACATCTTCGTTTTTCTGCAAATATTGTTGGTTGCTAATTTTGGCTTCCACTTCACTAACTTGACGAGATAGTTGTTTGGGTTTTGCCTTCTTTTCCAAGTCCTTTTTTATAGCTTTGGAGATTTTTGTGTATTGATCTTTACCGCGTTGTCTATAATTATCCGTTTGCCCAAGAATATTCAGATTGTCCGCTTTTAATTCATCCTTTAAGGCGTCCATAAAAAGATATAAATCTTCTTCTTCTCTGAAACCATTTTTATTAAATGATACTTCAAAACCCTCTAATTCAATTTCTCCGAATAAACGTCTGTATCTAAAACTACCAGACTGTCCAAATATAACAGTTGGGAAATACCTCTCATCTCCTCCTCCAACAATTACTCGACCTCGACGCATTAACACTAAACCATTTGCTCCATTTTGGATTTTATCAAGTATTGCTATGAATCCTTTTGCTTTATATTCCCCCATTTCAAAATCTATTTCTTTTCTCCAAAGAATATTTTCACCATCAGGAGTTTTATAGAAAGGGGCATAAAGTATTCCATAATCTGGTGCTTCAAGACTTTGACCATTTACAATGATCTCAACATTCCCAGTTCTAAGGAACTGTCTGTAAATACTTGATAAGTGTCTGCGTATCTTTTCCATTTGCCCTGGTTTTGGCGCATTTGTGGATAATTGAGATAATATTATTCTTGTATAATGCTCATTAGCTGGAGCATTTTTCTCAATCACAACAAGTTCTTCCTTTTCCTCTGTTGTTACTTTTTGTAAATCAAATTCAGTAAAACGTTCAACATCTTCTCCTAAAGCTTTTGTATATACACACCATTTATTTGCGAGCCAAACAGATGCTGTTTTCATACCCATTCCAAATTCATTTAAGCCGGTGTCATCCAATGGAATATGCGCAGGCTCAAAAGCCCTTTGATAGTTTACAGCATCAATACCTGCGGCATTGTCAGATATTAAAATTGTTCTATTCTCCCAATCAACAGAAATCTCAATGCGAAGTTTGTAATTAGATTCTAAATCAAATAATTCTGTTTTATGATTCAAGAAACTTTGCACTGCATTATCTACATACTCTCCCAATGTATTTGAGACGGTATTGTTTAAATTTCGAAATGTACTATATACATTGGGTTTTAATGCAATTGACACCTTATTTATTTGTTTCATTTCCATCAAATAACAAATTTATTGCAATACGTTTTACAACTTCTACATTAACCGCATTTCCAAAAGCTTTAAATGCGCTGGCAATCGTATCAGGATATTCCGCCAATTCTTCCATACATTGAAGTTTGGCTCCTTCTTTTCTTGTCATGTACCGACCTTTTTCTCCATTGGGAGTTATCAACCACGGAATTATAGGAATTTGAGTTGTTGTTAACACCAATGCAGGCGAATAGGTCGGCAATTTCACACGCATTCCAGATGGACGGAACTGAATAATTTTATTATATATTGTAGGGTGTTCTTCATAACCACAATTCCATTCAAATTTTTGATGGCTATTTTCGAATCCTTCTTGCTTAATTTCATCAATCCATGCATCAATCCATGATTTATTATCTTGATAGAATTGTCGGTTCTGTCTGATGAATTGTTTTTTCCAATCCGGGAATTGTCGTCCTGTTTTAGGTTTTCCTTGAGAATATATGGGAAGAAGTTGCAAAAAATCATCTTTTGAGTTTCCAACTATATCTTCTCCAAATTTACCTTTTTTCCCAGACAATTGTTGCCGTTTCTGAAAGTAAGGTGCTACCCCCTCGTAATCATAAGTGGCACCAAATTCCATTGCCCAAATAGGGAATGTTGGTAGTGTACTCTTATTTTGAGAAAGTAAATCCAAGAATTTTTGCCATGCTGCCATGTGCTTTCTCGTGACTGGACGTAAAGACATATAGTCTGTATCTTCAGGAATTAGTATTTGAGAAATATCACAGTCAGGCCTTTCCTCATGTTTTGGAAATGCAAAAGTTTGCAACCCACCTCTACTTTTTAAACGACCAACAATATACATTCTTGTTCGATGCTGGGGAATACCAAAATAATGGGGAGATATAATATCTTCTTTTACCTCATAAAGCATTGATAGCTTTTCATGAATTACACGATACGTATTTCCTTTATCATGAGATTTCAAGTTAGGAACATTCTCAAGAAATACAAATTCAGGCTTGTGAAATTCGAGAACTTCCATTATTTTATTAAACAAGTTGCCCCTTTCTTTCTCATCCTGAAACCCTTGTTGTTTTCCTGCTTGTGAAAATGGTTGACATGGAAAACCACCACATAAAATATCATGTGATGGAATGTCCTTTTCGATATTAATAAGATTAATATCCCCAGCACACTTCATACCAAAATTACTCTCATACAAAGTGCGTAAATCTTGCTGGAGTTCACTAGCAAATACACATTTGCAGCCCAATTGCTCTAAGGCCAAATGGAATCCTCCTAATCCTGCAAATAAATCTATAAACTTATATGTTGGCATAATTGGATCGTTTTTAAATTTGGTTCATAATTAATTTTTCAGACATCCAATAGGTACAACATAGACTCCATCTGTTCGCTTATAGGCAAAATCACCAACGCCTGTCAGCACCATACAAAAAGCAGGAGCTTTCATTCGAGATGTATCTATGATATTTGAGAGTGCCATTAATGTTTTTGCACCATCCTCAATCAATTTCTCTCCACCCAATTTTATTTCAATGAGACCATACGAACCATTACGCAAATGTACTACAGCATCACATTCCAAACCATTCTTATCTCTATAATGATAGACAGAACCATCTAAGGCATCAGCATAAACCCTAAGATCTCGAATACACATTGTTTCAAAAAATAACCCAAAAGTATTTAGGTCGTTAATTAAATCATTGGGACCTAAACCAAGGGCTGCCACGCCAACCGAAGGGTCAACATAATACCTTGTATCAGATGTACGAACCGCTGTTTTACTTCTCAAGTTAGGATTCCATGCCGGCATATCCTCAATTACAAATATTTTCCGCAAAGCGGTAAGGTACGCATCTATCGTTTCATCGCTGACATCCTCTGGTTCATTTGTTGATATGTCGGCAAGGATTGTGGCGATACTTGCTTGAGAGCCTTGATGCCTGGCATATGAACGCATAATTCTTTTTGCCCGTTCTGCATCTCGTTTTACATTGTCTACTCGTGATATATCGCTATTTGTTATCGCTTTATAATATTCTGTTGCCTGTAATAGTGCCGCCTTTTCTGTTTTCTTTTGCAAAGCTTTAGGCCACCCCCCACGGCAAACAACAAACGCAAGCACTGGCAATGTAAGTTTATTCAAGGCTCCTATTTTATCCGGGGCAAGGAACAGTTCCGACAGACTTATCTCACCTGTAGAATCCCCTGATTCCCACAAACTCATAGGACGCATGGTGAGCCATCCATATCTTCCAGTACCTGTGTGGTGAATTTCCTTAGCTTCGACAGGTACAGCAGAACCTGTAAGCATAAACTGCCCGTCTTCATCTCGGTGATCTACTTCAAACCGAATAGCATCCCAAAATTGAGGAACTTCCTGCCATTCGTCAATCAAACGAGGAGTTTCCCCTTCGAGCAAAAAACTAATATTGGTTTGAGCCATTTGCCTATATTGCTGTTGCTTAGTAGGGTCATCCATATAGATAACACTTTTGGCCTGTTGTTCAGCCGTGGTCGTTTTACCACAAGCTTTAGGTCCCTCTATCAATACAGCACCCATCGCCTCTAATTTATCACGCAGAAGTTGATCCGCTATTCGATTCTTATATTCCATACACCGTATTTTTCTGCAAAGATAGCTTATTTCTTTGTATTCCAAATCAATTTCAAAAATATATTTGGAAATTTGACGCAAAATCATTTGGAAATTTGGCTTTGTTTCGATTGGAAATTTGGCGTATAATTATTTTATACTATTGCGGTGATATTATTTACGGCATTTTCTTTGGAATATTCTCTATCTCTGACCTCATAATTAGGTATTAAGCATTTGCCACAGCCGTTTTCGTTTGGGCTTGCCCGTGTGCCACGAAATATCTTTCGGGGGAGCCTAATACCCCAACCGCCTTACGGCGTCGGGTAGGCTGCCATACAATCTGCAAGCAGAGGCGGTGGGATTATCCGATATATGACGGATTATAGAATGGCAGTCAAATGGATAAACAGCCTTTCCCGGTCGGAAGATTTTAGACCTCAATTCGCGAATAGGTTTTAACCGACAAAAGGGAGCTGAAAAAATTGTTACCAATAATTGTTTCTCGCGGGTTAAGAACGGATTTGCTTCTCCGACATAATCCGTTCATTTCTCAGCGGTCGAATTACGACCTTTTCCTTGTCGATAATGCTACCGGCATTCGAGTGTAAGAATCCTGTTTTAGAGTACGATTTCGGTCATCAAAGTTCAACCGCATTTCTTTTCAGTTGTTTGCATGAAACGGTTTACTTTAGTTTTCTTGCCCTATATATAGAGAAATACTAAACTAAACAGAATTATATATACCCGCGCGGGAATAAACTACACCTGCAAAAAAAACATCGGGAAACCAGAAAATTCGGCAGTTGCTTTAGTCGAATAATCCGTTTACTAAATTGACCGCATCGTCCTTTTTCTGATTGATGATTTTGGCGTAGACTTGCGTCATTTTCACATCAGCATGGCCGAGTAATTTCGAAGTGGTGTAGAGGTCTGCTCCGAGCGTCAGCATCATTGTCGCGAACGTGTGGCGGCTCGTGTGAAATGAAAACCGCTTATCTATTCCAGCCGCTTTCGCCCAAGGTTTGAGAAGCGTGTTTATCATCGTTGGGCTCGGCAAATCGAATACATGATCTTCCGATGTCTTCTCTCCACGTTCCGGCATCCACTTCAAGGCTTCGGGGGAAAGCGGCAGATAAATCGGCTCTTTGGTCTTTTGCATAGATACAGCCAAACGATATTGTCCCCTATCAACAAAGACATCTTTCCACTTTAAACTGATGATATCGCTTATCCGCAGTCCGCAGAAGCAGGAGAACAAATAAGCCTGTTTTACGGCTTCGTTTTTCATCGGAGCAGCAATCAATGCCCGCACCTCTTCAATGGTCATATACGACCGCTTGCTCTCCGGCAGACGGATTTTATCCGAATTGTTGATCTTCGTAAAAGGATTGACTTTTATAATTTCCGCTCGCACGGCTGCATTCAAAGCTCCGTTCAGAATGCGGTAATAGGTGTGTAGCGTAAAATTAGATACTTGTTTGCCCTTCGGTCGATATTCAGTCAATAGATAGTCGATATACTCTTGACAAAACGCCTTGTCGATTTGATCCATCGTTACCCGTTCTCCGGCATAATTTTTCAAGATGCGGATAGTAACTTGGATTTGGTTTCCATCTTTCTTTCCTCGCTTCGCCTGATTCTCTTTGTAGGTTTCCATCCAGTCCAGAAGAAAAACCTTTTCACGGGTTTCGATACCCGCTTCGCCGTTGGTAAGTTGAATGATTCGTTTCGATTTGATGGCATTGGCTGCGGCCATAGTCGTTTGATTCCGCACACGGGCATTGTTATCCGTTTCGGGGATAAGATACATCTTCAGATACTCATACGTCCGTTTGCCGTCCCGATAGATATCCAAATACAGACTTTTGTTTCCATTGGCCAACTCTTTCATCCGAAGACGGATAGGTTCTTTGACTTTTGCGGGCTTCTTTACTCGTGGCATAGTTCCTCCTTGCTTTACTCGTTATTCCTGCCACAAAGGTAGAAAGAATAATCCGAATTAAGGAACAAATAAAAAACAAAAATGTACCGAAAAAGAACCAAACAACAATAATCAAGTAAAACAAGAGAAGATGTAGATACAGCGTAATTACTTATTATACAGATTGTTTATTTTCACTTGATTAGTTTTTGTTTTCTCCTTCAATCTATACTATATAAATCTGGTAAATTATTTAAATAGCTTGTGCTTATGATAAAAAGAATATTATTGTTGTTATGTTATATAACTTGTTTGTTACCACAATGTTTGGCAGGGACGAATGAGAAGCAGAGAGTAATTGTAACTTCCGACGGAGAGATTGATGATGAATGTTCAATAGTCCGATTTCTGCTGTATGCGAATGAGTGGGATATAGAAGGTATTATTACTTCAAGTTCACAATATCATTGGCAAGGGCATAAATGGGCAGGCGATGATTGGATTAATCCATATCTTGATGCTTATGAAAAAGTTTATGATAATCTTAAACAACATGATAGGGATTATCCAACACCTCAATATCTCAGAGATCGTACAGTACTTGGTAATGTCAAGGCCGAAGGTGAAATGGATGAAGTAACTGAAGGTTCTGAACTTATCGTGAACGTATTGTTGGACGAGACTGACCCACGCCCTGTATGGATACAAGCGTGGGGAGGGACCAACACTATTGCGCGTGCTCTGAAAACAATTGAAGAAAAGTATCCCGAAAAGATGGAATATGTGGCAAATAAGATTCGATTGTTTCTTATTTGGGAACAAGATAATACTTATCAGTCTTATATCCGCAAGAATTGGGGAAAGTATAATATTCTGACAATTATTTCCGACCAGTTTATTACGTATTTTTATCATTGGAAGAAGTTTTTGCCGGCAGAACCACAGAAGTATTTAGTTGGATCGTGGATGAATCCAAATATAAAAAATGGACATGGAGAATTGTGTGCTTTGTATAAAAGTCATGAAAACGGTGATTTCCGTTCCGAGGGTGATTCTCCGGCGTACTTTCATGTGATACCTACCGGGTTGCGTAACGCAGAGCATCCGGATTGGGGCGGATGGGGTGGCCGCTATGTCAAGGTTCGTGAAAACACATGGCTGGATCCTGTTGAAGAGGAAGGTTATGAATATCCTGAAGGACGTTGGTATACTAGCAATGCATGGGGGCGTACACGTTTGAAAAAGGAAATTCCTAATGATTCACTATTGTTGAGTTACTTGAAACCTACTTGGCGTTGGATTGCTCCTTTGCAGAATGATTTTGCAGCACGTGCCGACTGGTGTGTGAAGTCTTATGAAGAGGCTAACCATGCTCCGGTTGTCATGTTGGCTCATGAAGCTGATATGCAGGCTGAGGAAGGTAGTAGAATATGTCTAAGTGCTGAGGGTACGAAAGATCCCGACGGTGATAAGCTGACTTATAGATGGTGGCAGTATCAGGAAGCCGGTACATACGGAAAATGTATTGACTTGCAAGATGCAAATGATCAACGTCTTTGGCTGCAGATTCCATCTGATATCCAAAAAGGTGAAACCATTCATATGATATGTGAGGTTTCAGATAATGGAACTCCATCATTGACTCGTTATCAGCGGGTTGTCATAACAATAAAATAAGGGTATAGAATCGGATAATTATTGAGGGTTACAATTATGAGAGTAAAAAAATATATAACAGTTTTTTGGGCATTGGTGCTGTTCTGGCTTTTCACAGGGGCAGGAACTATTATGGCGCAGGATAAAATGTACATGCGCATGGCAGATTCGGAAATGAAGCGTTTCCCTGAAGCTTGGCAAATAGATTGGGCAAAACGTCCTGTATTCGGATATTGTCAGGGGGTAGTTACACTTGCTATGTTGAAAGTATGGAAGCAGACTAAAGATGAGAAGTACTATAAGTATGTAGAAGAATATGCCGATAAGATGGTGAAAGAAGATGGAACCATCTTGAATTATGATTATATAAACGGAAGACGTAATGTCGATATGATTAATGCCGGGAAGATTCTGTTCGATGTGTATGAGCAGACAGGAAATCCCAAATATAAGAAAGCAATGGATTTACTTTACAATGCGATGATGGATCATCCTCGAAATTCGTTGGGTGGCTTCTGGCATAAAGAGGTGTATCCGTGGCAGATGTGGCTCGACGGACTTTATATGGCTTCTCCTTATCTGGCACAATATGCTCAGGTTAACAATAAACCTGAGTTGCTGAACGATGTTATCATGCAGTTCCTTATTGTTGAGAAATTTATGCGTGATCCGGTCACTGGACTGTATTTCCATGCGTGGGATGAAAAGAAAGTACAGAAGTGGTGTGATCCGGTTACCGGACTTTCTCATCATTTTTGGGGAAGAAGTATAGGCTGGTGGTATATGGCATTGGTTGATGTTCTCGATTTTGTACCCGAAAATCATCCGTTGCGAGACAAGCTGCTGGTTATTGCAGACGAGCTGGCTCGTACCTTACCAGAATTTCAGCACGACGGACTTTGGTATCAGATTGTAAATTTGGAAGAGCGTGAAGGAAACTATCAGGAAGCTACAGCTTCTGCTATGTTTATGTACGCGGTAGCTAAAGCTGTTAACAAAGGATATATTGATAGAAGATATAACAAAATTGCAACTGAGGCATATGATGGCATTATGAAAAAGCTGATTCGGATAGACAAGGATGGAACAGTAAATATTACTCAATGTTGTATGGTTGCCGGTTTAGGTGGAAATCCGTATCGTGACGGAAGTTTTGAGTATTATATCAATGAACCGATTCGTGATAATGATCCTAAGGCTACCGGACCTTTTATCATGGGGTGTATCGAATTGAATAAATAATTTTTATTACGTAATAGATGAGGTTAAGTTGTTTATAATCAACTATATATTTGTGGATGTAGACTAAAATAATTAGGTCTTATGGAAAAGATAATAAAATATTTATTCTTGTCATCACTTTTTATAAGCGGTGTTTCTTGTTCTGATTCAGATGGACAAGGAGGTCAAATTGAAGTTGAAACATTACCTGTGGAATCAGAAGTATTGGCTTTCCCTTCTGCCGAAGGTTATGGTAAGCATACTATAGGTGGACGAGGAGGAAAAGTCTATGAAGTTACTAATCTGAATGATAGCGGAGCTGGTAGTTTGCGTGCGGCTGTAGAAGCCAATGGACCAAGAATTGTTGTTTTTCGTGTTTCTGGTACAATAAAATTAAAGAGTAAGCTGTCTATCCGAAATCCATATATCACGATTGCCGGTCAGACAGCCCCTGGTGATGGAATTTGTTTGAGAGATAATTTTGTCGATATAGGCGCCAATCAGGTTATAATTCGTCATATTCGTATTCGTTTGGGTGACGAAACAAATGTAGAGGGAGACTGTATTACTGGCCGATATGCGGAAAATATCATTCTTGACCATGTAACAAGCACATGGAGTGTAGACGAATGTATGTCTATTTATCACTGTAAAAATGTAACAGTTCAATGGTGCTTGGTAGGTGAAAGTCTATTTCAATCTGTTCATAATAAAGGATATCATGGCTTTGGTGGTATTTGGGGGTCTGATTACAGTTCCTACCATCATAATCTGATTGTCAATAATTCCAGCCGTAACATTCGTTTTGCCAATGGATCAGGTCATACAGATTATCGGAATAATGTGATATATAACTGGGGATATAATAGCTGTTATGGAGGATTTGGTACAGAAAACGAAACATACAATTCTGCTTATTTTAATGTTGTTGCCAATTATTATAAACCGGGACCTGCTACAGAACCTGGTAAGGTTTCTTACCGTATAGCTAATCCAAGTATTGCGGACCAGAAAGGAGATAAACTTGGCTTATGGTATATTGCTGATAACTATATAGAAGGAGCTTCGGAAGAAGCCGAACGAGTGCGTAAAGACAACTGGGATGGTGGTGTACAAATAGATGACCAGTCTTTTATGTCAAAGATAAAATTGGATGAACCTTGGAAAGTTACAGAACCTGTTACTCAGCATTCCCCCCAGGAAGCATATGAACTTGTACTCGAAAAGGTTGGTGCTACTTATCCTCAGCGAGATCCTGTAGATACACGTATCATAAATGAAGTACGTACGGGAGTTGCAACTTACGAAGGGGTATATAAGGCAGTCAAGAGGGTTGCAGATGCATCCAAGATTTCTGGTATTATAGATACTCAAAAAACAGTAGGTGGATGGCCTGAACTGAAAAGTGAACCAGCTCCTTTGGATAGTGATCATGACGGTATGCCTGACGAATGGGAGTTGAGATATGGATTAAACCCCAACGATGCTTCAGATGGTAGTAAAAAATATGATGATGGTTATACGTATGTCGAAAAGTATATTAATAGCCTCTGTGATTGAAAATAAAAGATTTAATGAGAGAATATCTCTGAAAAAATCTTGATGACTTAGGAGAGTTCGTACGAATTTTCTTGAAAAAATAATGGAGTTTTTCGCTTGAAAAAAGCGAAAAACTCCTGCTTTTTTATTATGCTATTTATCAGCGTATTACGATAAATGTTATTTGATTTTTTTCTTGAAGAACATATTTGGTGTATCGGGAATAGGCTTCCTTTTTTATTTTACCTCATCATAAGTACTGAATAATGGTTGCAGTAATTCAGGAATATCTACTCCTTGTTTTTTTATTTCTTCCAGACAGTTTTTACCTTTTTCGGTCAATGTGAAATACATCTGACGTTTGTCTTGTCTGCCTAGATGTCTGGTAACCATTTCTTTTTTTTCTATCAGGCTGATAGTCTTCGATGCATGTGAGGGAGTCATGCCTGTGCGTTCCACAATCGTTCCGGCAGTGACGGTTTCTCCTCCGATGCTACACAGTACCATAGCTTCGTTCAGTGAGATACCGTATGTATTTATAAGTTGAGTTTCTAGTTCAGAGAGAGCTTTGAGCAGCTCTCTCATGATGCATATACATTTTATTTTTTCCATGGGTTTAAATAAATAAATTTACATTGGCCTGCTCTGCTCGTTCCATGTAAGTAGCTACACCTCCTATGGTCACATTATCCAGCAATTCTTCTTTTTTAACTCCCATAACATCCATTGACATCTGGCAGGCTATAAATTCTACTCCGTTGTCAATAGCTTGCTGGCGAAGAGATTCCAAAGAGTCGATGCCCTTGCGTTGCATGATGTAGCGCATCATGCGGGTTCCGATACCTCCCATGTTCATTTTTGAAAGCTTCAGCTTTAATGAGTTGGAAGGAAGCATCATGCCAAACATTTTTCCGAAAATGTCTTTCTTAACTTGTGGCTTATGTACCTTTTTGATAGCGTTCAGTCCCCAGAATGTGAAGAATATAGTAACTTTCTTTCCTGTAGCAGCAGCTCCATTAGCCAGCACAAAGGTAGCTAAAGTTTTGTCAAGGTCATCGCTGAACAGAATGAATGTTTTTCCTTCTTCGGTTGTGATTTCCTTGATAGCTTTTTCGCAAGAAGATGCTTTTTCAATCAGTACGCGGTATGTTCCGTTTGCTGATGATTTCTCCAGAAAATGGTTACCTGTACTTTTGCACCATGCTTCTGCGTCGCGTGGAAAACCGGCATCGGTAGCATGTATTTCAAGACGTTCACCCGGATTCAGGGTTTCCATGCTTTTCTTCAGTTTCATAATCGGGCCGGGACACTGAATACCACAGGCATCTACTTTTATAACTTTTTCTGTTGCAGGTTGGCAGCAAGATGCTGTAGTGTGACAAGAAGACGATGGCTGTTCTGGCAGGCAGACAGGAGTAGTAGCAGCTTTGTAGGTTTTGATTCCTCCGATAAGGTTACGTACATCCTGATAACCGTTGTCTTTCAGTATACAAGAGGCCAGGTATCCTCGTAATCCTACACCACAATATACATAGACTGGCTTGTTGGTCGGGATATCGCTCATGCGTTCACGTAGTTCGTCGAGTGGTACATTGATGGCTCCTGGAATTTTGCCCAGGCTGTATTCATCGGCGGTGCGTACGTCTACCAGTGTGACTTTACTTAAATTAGTTTGCTGAAGTTCATGCCAGTACAGCGGAGTCATTTTTCCACTTAGGATATTACCAGCTACATAACCCGACAATGCAACAGGATCTTTGGCCGATGAGAAAGGAGGCGCATAGGCATGTTCCAGTTCTGTCAGGTCGTATACCGTTCCGTTTCGTTTGATGGTCAGTGCATATTCATCAATACGTTTGTCTACTCCATCGTAACCGACAATTTGTGCTCCGTACAGTTTGCCGTCGGTGGGTGAGAAGGTGATTTTAATGTCTAGCATAGATGCTCCCGGATAATATCCGGCATGTGAATTAGAATGGATCGTTGCCGACAAGTAAGGTATATCCATTTGTTTCAGACGCTTGGCCAGAAGTCCGGTTGAGGCAACGGTCAGGTCGAATACTTTAGCAATGGCTGTACCGATAGAACCTTCATATTTTATCTTGTTACCAAATACCATATTGTCTGCCACGATACGTGCCTGGCGGTTAGCTGGTCCTGCAAGGAAATTCAGCCAAGGTTTGTGAGTGATGGGGTGCGGATATTCTATAGCATCGCCTACGGCATAAACCGATTCGTCGGATGTCTGCAAGTATTCGTTTACATAGATTCCTCGCATTTCACCTATTTTTAATCCGGCTTCGGTTGCCAGACGGGTTTCTGCGCGAACACCGATAGAAAGCAGCACCATTTCGGCATTTACTTTGATGCCCGATTTAAAGTTGACGGTTATTCCTTCTGCTGTTTTCTCGAATGATTCTACTGCCTGTTCCAGATATAACCGAACGCCTTTTTGTTGCAGATGCTCGTGTACCAGTGAGGCCATTGAATAGTCGATAGGTCCCATTACCTGATTAGCCATTTCTACTACTGATACTTCGATGCCACTGTGATGGAGGTTTTCAGCCATTTCCAGACCTATGAATCCACCACCTACGATAACTGCGTGTTTTACAGCTTTCTGCTGCATGTAACTCTTGATATGGTCGGTGTCATTTACGTTCCTCAAAGTGAATATACCTTCAGTTTCAATACCCGGCAGGGGCGGACGTACAGGCGATGCTCCTGGTGAGAGCAAGAGCTTATCGTAGGATTCGGTATATGTCTTTCCGGCAGTACGGACAGTTACTTCCTTTTTCTTTACATCGATAGCTGTTACTTCCGAACGGGTACGTACATCGATGTTGAAACGCTTGCCAAACGACTCGGGAGTCTGTACGAACAATCGCTCACGGTCTGAGATGACTCCTCCTATATAGTAAGGTAAGCCACAGTTGGCATACGAGATATATTCACCTTTTTCGAATAAAATGATTTCAGTTTTCTCTGTATTACGGCGGATACGTGCAGCGGCAGTTGCACCTCCGGCTACTCCTCCGATGATAATGTACTTCATATGTATATTCTTTTATGTTGTTATTATTTTCTAATGGAAAATTTTTGCAAAGAAAATAATTTATTCTTTATGGATAAATTTTTCATTGGAAAATATTTTTGTCTTTAATTGTTATTAACATGTTGTGGCTTTCATGAGCTGAAAGTAGAGGGAAAATTGTAGAATATGAGTTGGATTTGCTGTACAAGACGTATTTTTTGTTTATTTTTGACACATAAAACTTTTATATATAAAAACATACAGATGAAACCAATACATTACACACTGTCTGTCCTGTTACTTGCTTCGGCTTCACTTTGGGCAGAAAACAATGAAGGATATAAGTTCGAAACAGTAGTTAACCAAAAAGTCACTCCGGTGAAAGACCAGGCTTCTACCGGTACATGCTGGTGCTTTGCCACAACTTCTTTTGTAGAGGCAGAACTGTTGCGTCAGGGCAAGGGTGAATATGATTTGTCGGAGATGTTTATCGTACGTCAGAAATATATGAATCAGCTGAAAGATAATTTCTTGCGTCAGGGCAAAGGGAATATCGGCCAGGGAAGCATTACTACAAGCTGGATTACGGCATTCAATCAGGTCGGCATTGTACCGGAAGAAGTTTATATGGGTATTAATTATGACTCAAAATTACATAACCATTCGGAAATGGTGGAGTATATGACAGCTATAGCCAAAGAGGCAGTTAACATGAAAAAGTCATCTCCTCAGTATGAGCAGCTGATAAATAGTTTGTTCGATATTTATTTAGGAAAAGTACCTGAGAAGTTTACTTATAAAGGAAAGGAATATACCCCTAAAAGTTTTGCTGAAAGTTTGGGCATTTGTACGGATGATTATGTGATGCTGACAAGTTTTACTCATAAACCGTATTATGAGCCGTTTGAGATTGAGATTCCCGATAACTGGGAGCACGACCGTATGTATAATTTGCCGTTGGATGAGCTGATAGAGGCTACCGACCATGCGCTGACCAATGGTTATACTGTGTGCTGGGACGGTGATGTAAGCGAACGAGGCTTTTCTTTCTCGAATGGAATAGCCATTAATCCGGAGGTGGATGATGTAGACGAATATAAAGACAGTGACCGTGCTCGTTGGGGACAGATGACAAAGCGTGATCGTCTGGCAGAGGTGTTCCAGTTTAAGCATCCTTACCCGGAAGTGAATGTAACTCCGGAAGTTCGCCAGCAAGGATATGAATCGTTTGCTACAACCGATGATCATCTGATGCATCTTACTGGTATTGCTAAAGATCAGAACGGAACAAAATATTATATTACCAAAAACTCTTGGGCTGCCGACAGTAATAAATTTGGAGGTTATCTGAATATGTCGGAAAGTTATGTACGTGCCAAGACTATTTTTGTGATGATGCACAAGGATTCACTTCCCAAGGAATTGAAGAATAAGCTGGGAATTAAATAAAACGGATTTCCGGTTGAATCCATAGTAAAATGCAGACAAAAGAAATCTCTTAAATAGAAGTGTTGAAAGTATGAATGTTATGCTTCTGTTTGAGTTTGGATAAAATGAAATGAGGCTACTTTTTTAAGGTAGCCTCATTTCATTTTATTGTTTTGATATCATTCACCATTGTTCCGATATCCGTCAAAGAATTTTTTGAAAAACAGCCATTGATAGTCTATTGAATTATTCCAATAGGTGCTGCTATGTTTCCCGGGACGGATGATAAAATCGTGGAAAATACCTCGTTTTTCCAATTCTTCATGAAATTTCTGGTTGACTTCCAGGAAGAAATCTCCTGTGCCGCAATCGATAATTAATGCCAGATCACCATTTTGAATTTTATCCAGCTGTGTCATTACAGTGTACTCATCCCATCGTTGACGGTTTTTGGATAGCTCTCCAAGTTGTTCTTTCATTTTCCATTCGTGAGGAAACGGACGAATGTCTACACCGCCACTGGTGCTGCCTCCTGCACCAAAAACATCTTTATGACGAATAGAGAGCCACATACCTCCATGACCACCCATGCTAAGTCCTGTTACAGCTCTTCCTTTCCGGTCCTTTATTGTTGAATAATGTGTATCTATATACTTTACCAGTTCAGAGGAAACGAATGTTTCATATTGGCTGTCGGCATGGGTAGGGCTGTCCCAGTACCAGCTGTTTTTCCCGTCCGGACATACTACGATAATTCCATCCCGATCTGCCATTTGAGGAAGTTCTGGCTTAATTCCCAACCAGGTAAGTGAGTTGCCTCCATATCCGTGCAGCAGATATAGGGTAGGGCATTTTTTCCCTTCTAAAGCTTGATCGGGCACAATGACTGCTACTTTAATCTCTTTTTTCATTTTAGGACTTTCTACCGATAATGTATCGATACGTGCAGCCATCGTATTGAGGGCAAATGATAAAATCCCCAAGCTGCATACTATAATTCTTTTGATAGTCATTTTTATTTTGTTTTTTGTTATACCATATCATCTCCTGTTTTGGCAAAGGTAACTCTAATTGTTTTATGGAAAGGTATAAAACGTGAAATAATGGCGATTATCAGAGTAATGATAAATAGCCACCCCAGTATCTCTTTTAATGCCAGCAGCAGACTCTGTTGCTGCAAAGTAGTATAGAGCGAGGTTGTTGCCAGTTGGGTAGCTTCACTATATTCGTGTCCCTGAGCCAGGCCGCTTGTAAGCGATTGTGAGAATTTCGAGGCAGCCAGAGGATCAGCCATCGTTATGGTCTCGGATAAAGAGTGCATGTATTTTTGCTGTAGCCTGTATAGCGTATTACTGTAAAAAGATGTAGCTATGATAGGAGCTAATACAGAACGGAATATTATCAGAAAGAAGGCATTCGAAAGCAGGAACTTCGGATTCAAGTCTTCTACGGCAAACAGAGCGAAGGCTATAATCAGAGCAAGCATGCCCAATCCACGCAGGAAGATGGGAAAGAACAACATTTCGTATGTACTTTCAGGCGAAATACCGAAATAAAGGATGCCGAAGAAAATAGCGAAGCATGCCATACCTCCAGCAATGAAAAAACGGAAACGCCAGCGTTGCCATCTGAACCACCAGAAACAGATGAATGCTCCTAGTATATATCCGGGTAAAAGCCAGATATAAAGTACATAAGAATGTGTACTGTCTACTTTTAGAATAGATGTCATGTAGTTCGTCAGTAATGTGGTTGATGTACTGAAAAACATGATGAGCATCATGTAAAAATAGCCAACTATAGCTTTAGGCTGATATAAGGGAGCCAGATTGACATAAGGAGTTTCGGAATGATATTGCATCCAGACAAAAAAAGCTATCAGAATCGGTGCTATGACAATGTAAGCGCAGATTTTGTAGGATGACATCCAGTCGAGTATTTTTCCGTAATTGATGACATACATCAGCATCAGCAGACCGATAGCGATTACGAACATCTCCCGCAGATGCAATTCTTCTATGGGAATTTTCTGTAACGGGCGGTTGTGGCGATAGCAGACTATTACCAGCAATATAGCCAATAACAGCAGAAGCATCATAAAATAATACATGTACTTCCAGTTGTAATGATAGGCAAGTTCTGCTGTGAGTACCATAGATATCTGGCCACTTCCATATACTAATGGATAGAAGTATGAGTAGAATTCGCTACGGACATTTTTCGGACTGAATATCTTTTGTGCATGTCGGATAAACCAAAGCATGAGGAATCCTTTCAGAAAGCCTATAGCAAAACTGGCAACAATCAGAATATCCGCACTTTGCGAGCGGGCGCATATCCAGCTTAATATAAATTGCAAAGCCAGATCGGCGAGCAAAAGAAACTTGACTGAGAAAGCAGACAGGACTTTCGGTACGATGGGATAGGCTATTGCCATGCCTGCCGAAGCAGCGTAATACCCCATTGTTATATCTTCTGTATTGGTACCTAATGTGTTGGATACCTCAAGCATACTTCCTGTATACGAACCGTTGAGCATCGTTATAGGAAGAATAATAATGAAAATACTTATCAATGCCAGCCAGTTGGGAACCCACTTACGTACGGGTAATCCCAGTTCTCTCATATTTGTCATTTGCGTAATGCTTCTGTTTCTACCATCATTCCGGCACGCAGGTGTTGTGCATCTTCTTCACTGATATTGATAATATCGATACGGACTGGAATACGTTGTTGTACCTTTACAAAGTTGCCGGCAGAATTATCTGTGGGAACAAGAGAATATTTTGAGCCGGTTGCTTCTGATATAGCTGTAACCTTTCCTTCAAACACTTTTCCAGGCAAAGCGTCTACTTTAATACGCACCGGTTGTCCAATGTAAATGTTTACAATCTGCGTTTCCTTATAGTTTGCAGTAATCCATTTATCTTTGCTGCGGACCAGGTACGAAATGGTTTGTCCTGCCTGTACAAACTGTCCGGGCTCCAAGGTACGCCGCCCCATATATCCATCGTAAGGAGCAGTCACAACAGTATACGAGAGATTCAGGCGTGCCAAGTCTAAGTCGGCTTCTTTGCGGAGGATAGCTGCTTCAGCGCTGGTATTCTTTTTGCTTGCTTCCGAATATTGTGACAATGCTACACGTTTTTGTTCGAGTAAAGCCTGATAGCGTGCTTGTGCTGCGTCGTAAGCAGCTTTGGCTTGTTCGTATTGCTGTTCGGGTACAGATTCCTCTTTAAGTAACCGTTCGAAGCGATGATAGTCCTGTTCCAGTTGCCATAATTTAGCTTTTGCCTCGGCAATGTTTGCTTCCTGTACGGCAATGTTCGTATGTGAGGTTTCGATGCCTGAGTGGAGTGCATCCTTCGAACCTTGAGCGTCGAGTAGGGAAGCTTCTGCTTCTTTTACCTTTATTTGATACTCACGGTTGTCGAGAACTAACAAGGTATCTCCTTGATGGACAAATTGATGTTCCTTAAAGCGAACTTCTTTGATATATCCTGTTGCGCGAATATTCAAGGGTATGACGTATTGATCGACAAAAGCGTCGTTTGTTACTTCATAATTTATGTACCGCCAGAAATAAGTGGCAGTCCACCATAATCCCGAACAAGCCAGGATGATACAGATGGTATTCAAAATGAAATTGCGAATACGCAGTTTCTTTAGTTTTTTCTGTTTAATTTCTAGTTCAGACATAGTGTTTGGGATTAAGTTTGTGAATTACAAGCGTCCGCAGGCGCGTTCCAGTTGATAATAAGTATAAATAACCCGGGTACGGGCTGAAGTGAGCTGAAGTTCTGCATTCAGACGGACAGAGTTAGCATCCAGTAAATCTGTCAGTATAGCCAGCTGGTTCAGATAGCGGTTTTGCATGATACGATAGTTTTCTTCTGCCTGTTTGACAGAGAGTTTTAATGCTTCTACCTGTTGCAGTGCTTCATGATGACGAAGGTAGGCCGTACGTACATTAACTTTGATTTGCTGCACCTTTTGTTCTTCGATGTTCTGGCTAAGTCTTACCGCAAGTTTACTTTCTTTAGTCTTATGGTTGTTTTTGTATAATGACGAAAGAGGGTATGATACAGACAAGCCTATGTTCCAATTATTATTATACATGTCGGTCATTGTTCTCGAGATAGGACGTGCCAGTGTATTGGCTGCATAAAGCGATATGTTTGGCAGGTATTCAGCTTTTGCCAGACGGACATCGTTTTGTGCTACTTCCGTTTGCTTGCGTAACAGTAATATTCCCGGATCATTCATACAAGCTTGTGCTACGTAGTCATCGTATTTTTCAAGGGCAATGGAACGGTAGAGCAAGGCTGTATCTGGCAAAAACAAGCAGTTTTCGTTAATTCCTAGTAAGATATCCAGTTGTTGAGATACAAGTGCGATACTATTTTCCGTTTCTGTAAGTGAAAGGCGGTCGTTAGTAAGTTGCATTTCGCTTCGAAGTACATCATTATTTGTTATGAGTCCCTCCTTTTTCATCTGCTTGATATCTTTCAGCCGACGTTCTGATTCTTCAATGTTTCGAGTTAATACGTCGTGCTGGCGGAATAAACTAAACAAGCTCATATATTGCTCCAAGAGATTGAGCTTTATATCAGCACGGTCTGTTACGGTCTGAAGAGAGGCTATCTCTTTTTTCAGATCTGCTTTATGTATAGCATATCGTATCTTACCTCCTTGATATAAAGGTTGAGTAAAATTTATGGCATAATTTTGTGACCAGTCGGGGGTATCTGGATAGGTTGCGTCTGATAAGCCATGCTGGAAAACAACGGGTTGTCCTATAACACCTCCGTTAAGCCCTATCTGTAAGTCGGGTAACAGTGAAGTACGTGCTGTCTTTCCCTGCTCGTGTGCCATTGATTCCTGTACTTTGTCCGCCTGGAGTTTCAAACTGTTTTCCACACCTAGACGGAACAGCTCATCCACGGTAAGAAACAATGAATCAGCTGGGGAAGCTATGCTTTTACAATAACTTCCTGAAAGTAGAAAGACAAGTAAGTATTTATATATTTTCGAGTACATCATATACGGATTTTAATTCGGACATCATGGTTCTGATGCTTTCAAGCCCTATTATTTGTTCTGCATTTACATATACTTGATCCAATATGGGCCGAATCTGATTACGGAATTCTTCGCCTTCTTTTGTAAGGTAAACCAATTTGCTACGCCAGTCTGCGGGATCTTCTTTACGACATACGTATCCTTTTTTTTCCAGGTTATTCATCAGATTAGTCAGGCATGCTTTGTCTTTGGCTGTTCGTTCCGCTAAAACTTGCTGGGTGATACCTTGCTCGTGCCACAGGCTACTTAATATTTGTAGCATTTCGAATGTGATTCCTGCATTATTCCTTTTTAAAGTTCGTTGCATGGCTCTACGGAAAGACATGCGAGTGCGGAATACCTGCAGCATTAACTCTCTAAACTCTCTTCCTTCTCTCATGATTATCTTTTTACTTTTGAACTGCAAAAGTACGAATTTTAGTCTTATTAGTCAAATATTTGACTAATTATTCATTGCGCATGATTGGAGTATATGTAGAAAAACTGCTTATTATGAGTGAGTTATGTCTTTTGATTATCGAGATGTTATAGAGAGGGGGATTCCTCTTTACGCATGCTAAATTCGCATCCGCAATATTGCTGGTTGTAAAATCCATATTCTTTTATTATAGCAATACGCCGTTCGCTTAATCCTCCTTTTCTCCAGTTCTGATCCCACCAGATGACGTCCGGATAATTTTCTACTGCATATCTTCCTGCCTGATTAATCTGCTCTAAGCTTTTCCAACGTGAAGAAGCGAGCGTGGTAGTAATTACAGAAAATCCATTTTCGTGAGCATATCGTGCTGTATCGAGTAACCGCATTTTGAAACATTGCAGACAGCGTCCGCCCCGTTCTGGCTCTCCTTCGAGTCCTTGAACCGTGCATCGCCATGCCTCGTGATTGTAATCTGCATCGATGATATCTAGTCCTAACGACTGTGCATAACGCGAACATTCATTTTTGCGGATGTTATACTCTTCTAGTGGATAGATGTTTGGATTGCAATAGTAAATGGTAGGGCGTATGTCATGTTGCATCAGGCATTCGATGATAGCTGACGAGCAGGGGGCACAACATGTGTGAAGCAATATTTCTTTTGCATTTCCTGGAACTTCCAGTGTGAATTTCTTTTTTTTCATACGCTCAAATTGGAGATTTAGATGATTCTATATGCAAAAATAATCTTTTTGTGTGTGAGTGGAAAATGATTTTGCTCTCTTCCGGATAAAAACGGACGGACACCCTTTATGGTAAGGCATCCGTCCGCACTTCTTAGGATATTTATTTTCCCTTTCTTGTATCAGAGTTATTTTATTTCGAACTCTTCTTTCATGTCAAGTTCATCGCCATGCATATCATAGAATTTATATTCCAGGAAAGCGAGGCTTTGATTAGGTATTATCTTTATACCAAATCCGAATTTCATTTGCCATTTACGTTTTAAGGAAACTATTCCTTGATTGATGTAAGCGGCAACATAGGGATGGATATGTAATGTAAATTTCTTGACCTTCAGTTTATTGACCAGGTAGTCAATTTTACTTTCCAATGTATCTGTAAATAATATGGAGGGCTTTATTTTCCCTTTTCCAAAACACGTCGGACAGTCTTCATCGGTATTGACGTCCATAGCAGGACGGACTCTCTGACGGGTAATCTGCATTAATCCGAATTTGCTGAGTGGCAATATGTTGTGTTTTGCTCGGTCTTTCTGCATGTTTTGGCACATGCGTTCATATAGTTTTTGTCGGTTCTCGGCAAGATTCATATCAATGAAATCGACAACGATGATACCTCCCATATCTCTCAGGCGGAGTTGTCGGGCAAGTTCGTCTGCTGCACCTAAATTTACGTCCAACGCATTGGCTTCCTGACCGTTGCCGGATTTGGACTGGTTGCCACTGTTTACATCTACCACATGCAAAGCTTCTGTATGTTCTATAATAAGATAAGCTCCGCTTTTGTATGAAACCGTTTTACCGAACGAAGATTTGATTTGCTTGGTTATTGCAAAATTGTCGAAAATGGGAAGTTGTCCTTTGTAAAGCTTCACGATTCCCGAACGTTCGGGAGCAATGAGCGTTACATAATCTTTTACTTCATTGTAAACGCTTTCATCGTTTACATAAATATTTTCATACGAAGGGTTGAATAAGTCGCGCAGCATGGCTACCGTGCGGCTTGTTTCCTCGTATACCAATGAAGGCAGTTTGGTTGCCTTTTGTACTTTTGAGATGGTATCTTCCCAATGCTTCAGTAATACTTTCAGTTCTGCATCCAGTTCTGCAACACGCTTTCCTTCGGCTACGGTACGTACTATTACTCCGAAGTTTTTCGGTTTGATACTTTGCAATAATTGCTTTAAGCGTGCGCGCTCTTCGCTTGATTTGATTTTCTGGGAAACAGAAACTTTATCGTTGAACGGAATCAGGACAAGGTATCGTCCGGCGAAAGATAGTTCACATGTCAGTCGCGGTCCTTTGGTTGAGATAGGTTCTTTTACGATTTGTACGATGACTTCCTGTCCCTGCTGTAAAACGTTCGAAATGGTTCCATCCTTATCAATGTCGGGCAATATCGATGCTTTCGACATTGGATAAAGTTTTTTTCTGTCGCTGATGACCTGCTTCAGATACTTTTGGTAAGAATTAAATTGAGGTCCGAGGTCTAAGTAGTGAAGGAAAGCGTCTTTTTCGAAACCTACATCCACAAAACAGGCATTCAGTCCAGGCATGAGCTTGCGTATCTTGCCTACGTACATATTGCCAACCGAGAAAGACAGATTTCGTTCTTCTTTCTGGAACTCTACCAGGTTCTTGTCTTCCAAGAGCGCAATAGAGATTTCTTTAGGCTGTACATCTACTACTAATTCGCTTGTCACTTGTTACTTAGTTTTTAGAATGTTAATAATGCTTTTCGAAATATACAGACGTAACATGTTTCGATAAGATGAATAGTTTAGATTGGAAACTTGTCTGTAAAGTCTGTATTATCACATACACAAAGAACAAACCTGAAAGACTAGTAGGAGCTTTACAAGTTTGTTCTTTATTGAAGTCGGACAGACTAACAATTATTTTTTGCTTTTATGTCTGTTCTTTCTTAGTCTTTTTTTACGTTTGTGTGTAGACATTTTATGTCTTTTTCTTTTCTTTCCGCTAGGCATACTTTTAAAAATTTATAGGGTTAATACTAATGTTAATTTATTTCTTTACTGAAAGAGTAAATGTTTTTGCTGGCTTAAATGCCGGAATATTGTGCTCCGGAATAATAATAGTTGTATTCTTTGAAATGTTACGGGCAGTCTTCTGCGCTCTTTTCTTCACAATGAAACTACCGAAACCACGAAGGTATACGTTTTCATCGTTTGACAACGATTCTTTTACTGAATCCATAAACGCTTCAAGTGTGGTCAGGACTGTTGCCTTGTCAATACCTGTGTTTCTAGCAATTTCGTTTACAATATCTGCTTTAGTCATTTCGCTAATAATTATTGTTATACGTTATCTTAATTTTTTGGATTGCAAATATATAGCTTTTCTCGTTCTCAGAAAAATTTCTTTCGAACAAATTTTATAAAAAGTGGCTTGTGCTTTGCTAAAACCTTTATTTTTGCTGAAAATTTGACTGGTATAAATATTGAAAAAACATTTTGGATGAGTTTGCTGAGCGACAAGATTATAAATTGGTATAAAGAGAATAAACGTGATTTGCCTTGGAGAAATACGAAAAATCCTTATAAAATATGGATATCTGAAATTATTCTGCAACAAACGCGGGTAGCGCAAGGATATGACTACTACTGCCGGTTTATAGAACGTTTTCCCGATTTCCAGACCTTGGCAGATGCTGATGAAGATGAGGTGATGAAATATTGGCAGGGGCTGGGTTATTATTCCCGTGCCAGAAACTTGCATGAGGCTGCTCGTTCGATTGCCCGGGAGGGCGCATTCCCTGATACATATGCAGGAGTCAGGAAAATGAAAGGAGTAGGCGATTATACCGCAGCGGCTATTTGTTCCTTTGCCTATGATATGCCTTGTGCCGTTGTCGATGGCAATGTGTATAGAGTGATAGCGCGCTGGATGGGAGTGGAAGAGCCGATTGATACAAATTCCGGTAAAAAACTATTTGCGGAGCTGGCTGATGAATTGCTGGATAAAGCACAACCTGCATTATATAATCAGGCCATTATGGATTTTGGAGCACTTCAGTGTGTGCCGTCTTCACCTTCGTGTTTGTTTTGTCCTTTGTCTGACAGTTGTGTGGCTTTGCAGAAAGGCATAGTAGATGAGTTACCTTGCAAGAAGCATAAAACAAAAGTTTCTAATCGTTATTTTCATTATTTCTATGTACGTGCAGGGGCTTATACCTATATATATAAGCGCGGGGCAGGCGACATCTGGCATAATCTGTATGAATTTCCTTTGATAGAAACAGAGGCTCCACTTGACGGGCAACATATTCTTCAGATTCCGGAGTTTGAACGTTTGTTTGGAGGGTGTCAGATAGATAATATCAGGTTGGTGGCAGAAGGAGTGAAGCATGTGCTGTCGCATCGGATTATCTATGCTGATTGTTATGAAGTTGTATTGTCTGAAACAAGTATGCTGGGAAAAGAGTATCAGAGAGTTTTGATTGACGACTTGCATAAATTTCCCGTATCGCGCTTGACTTCTCGTTTTTTTTCTCTAATTTTGAAGCCAAATATTTAAAAGAAAGTAAATTATGTCATTAAATAAAGTTCAGTTGATAGGCAATGTGGGAAAGGATCCCGATGTACGTTATTTGGATAATGGTGTGGCTGTGGCAACATTCCCCTTGGCTACGACAGACCGTGCTTATACATTGGCGAACGGTACACAAGTTCCGGAGCGTACAGAATGGCACAATATTGTCTTGTGGCGTGGTCTTGCCGAAACAGCAGAAAAATATGTTCATAAAGGTGACAAACTGTATATTGAAGGAAAAATCCGTTCTCGTTCTTATGATGACCAGAACGGAATCAAGCGTTATATTGTAGAGATTTTTGCCGATAATATGGAGATGCTTACTCCGCGTACAACTCAGGCTGGTACGGCACAACAGCCAATGCAGCCGGGTGTCGCTCCTCAGCAGCCTTCATCGGCACAAGCGGTACAAACGGCTGACGCTTCCGATGATTTGCCGTTCTAAAGCCGAATGCTCTTTCTCCGTAAGCGGCATATGTCTGGTATATTACTTGTATAAGATATTTCAGACAGTACAGACTTGCGGCGAAAGAGAAAAAAGAAAATTGATGTTTAACTAAATATTTATTCCTTGGACCCTGACTCGTGTATATCCTACTTACAGGATTTATGTGACGGAGTGACCGTCGTTCCCCCTTCTATGGGGGCTATAATTGCATTGATTCTTGCAATTCTGTTATTGTATGCTTCTGGTTTTGTTTCGGCATCCGAAATCGCTTTTTTTTCGTTGTCCCCTTCCGATCTGAGTAAGGTGGATGAAAATGAGCATCCTTCTGATTCACGCATTAGAGCTTTGCTTGATGATTCGGAACGTTTGCTTGCTACCATTCTTATTTCGAATAACTTTGTCAATGTAACAATAATCATGTTGTGCAATTTCTTTTTTGCCAGCGTGATAGATTTTGGCGATGCTCAGTTGCTTGAGTTTTTGCTCATAACGGTTGTGCTTACTTTTCTGTTGTTGCTTTTCGGGGAAATCATGCCGAAAATATATTCTGCACAAAATACGTTGAAATTTTGCCGTAAAGCAGCACCGGTTGTTTATCTGTTGCGTTCTGTTTTTAAGCCCGTGTCGAATTTGCTGGTACATTCCACTTTTTTGATAAACAAGCTTACCAAAAAACGTAAGGTTCCCAATCTCTCGGTCGATGAACTGTCGCAGGCTTTAGAGCTGACCGACAAGAATGAAATATCCGAAGAAAGCAATATGCTGAAAGGCATTATTCGTTTTGGTGAGGAAACAGCAGAAGAAGTCATGACTTCAAGACTTGATATTGTAGATCTGGAAATAAACACTCCCTTTCCGGAGGTTATAAAATGCATCGTGGAAAATGCTTATTCCAGAATACCCGTATATGAAGAGTCGCGCGATAACATTAAAGGTGTTTTATATATCAAAGACTTGCTCCCTTATTTGGATAAAGGAGCCGACTTTAAATGGCAGAATTTGATACGTCCGGCGTTTTTTGTCCCTGAAACGAAGATGATAGACGATTTGCTTCGCGATTTTCAGGCCAACAAAATTCATATTGCCATCGTGGTAGATGAATTTGGAGGAACATCGGGCATTGTGACGATGGAAGATATTATCGAAGAAATCGTGGGTGAGATAAACGATGAGTACGATGAAGAAGAACGTACCTATGTGAAGATTTCGGAGAACGTATATATCTTTGAAGGAAAGACTTTGCTTTCCGACTTCTATAAACTGGCAGAAATCAATCCGGATGATTTTGAAGCAGTAGCTGGAGATGCCGATACATTGGCTGGACTATTGCTGGAATTGAAAGGAGAGTTTCCCGTTCTGCATGAAGTAATAAATTATGACCGTTACCGTTTTGAAATCCTCGAAATGGATGTTCGTCGTATAGTAAAGGTGAAAGTCACTGTAGGAATGAATACAAGTAAGGAAAAGAAAGATTGATCTATGCCTCTTCTTAAAAAGTGGATTGAAAACGGAGCTTTATTCGCTATCTGGCGCGTTGAGGAAACTGCCGAAGAGTTGAGAAAAATGCTGGTTGCTTCTTTGCCATACGATGAAGAATTGTCGCAGTTGAAGTCGGAGGCACGCCAGTTGGAATATCTTGCTGTGCGGGTATTGCTTCGTGCTGTTTGTGGAGAAGAAAAACATATTTCTCATTATTCTTCAGGAAAGCCATTTTTGACCGACGGAAGTTTTCATATTACAATCTCTCATACGCGAGGATATGTTGCTGTTGGGCTCCATGCTACATACGAAGTAGGAGTTGATATCGAGTATATTTCCAATCGTGTTCGGAAAGTTGCCGGTCGGTTTATGTATCCGGACGAACTTCGCCATTCATCCGATACTGCTTATCTGCTTGTCCAGTGGTCGGCAAAAGAAACCATGTATAAGTTGCTCGATGAACAAGGAGTTGATTTTCTGGAGCATCTTCGTATTGTTCCATTCCAGCTTCAGACGGACGGCAGATGTGAGGGGCACGAGTTGCGAACTTCCTCACAAATTCATTTTGATATACATTATATAGCTTCCCCTGATTTTGTTTGCACCTGGTGTGTGCTGGATTGTTAATTCTTATGATATATATGTCAGGAAGTTTCAGTAATTTTTCGTACAAATTTCTCTAACATTTGTACGATTTTTAGAAAAATATCGAGAAGTTTTGATGAAGATATGCTGAAGTTTTGAATAAAGAATAAGGCTGCTTTTAACTGTTTGATAATCAGTTGAAAGCGGCCTTAGTTTTTTAAATATAGATTGATATGTTTTCTTTGTTTTTATGCCTCTTTGTTTTTTTGTAGAGTAAAGACGAACTCAAGTCCACCATGAGGATTGTTCTTGGCGAAGATAGTTCCTCCGTGGAACAAGACGGCATTTTTAACGATGGCAAGTCCCAGTCCGGTTCCTCCCAGTTTTCTTGAACGTCCCTTGTCTACTCGGTAGAAGCGTTCGAACAAACGGTTCAGATGTTCTTCCGGAACTCCAACTCCCGTATCGGAAAAGCTGAAATAATAAAATTTTTCATCTTCACGGAAGCAGTTGATTGTAACTGTTATGTTCGTACCGGCATAAGCAATAGCATTATCCATCAGGTTACGGAAAATAGAATAAATCAGCGAGTTGTTTCCGGTCAGTATCAGGTTGAAAGGAAGTTTGTTTACAACTTTTATTTGTTTTTCTTCCAATCCCAATGCAACTTCATTCAACATGTTTTCTATCAACTTGCTCAGGTTGACTGTTTCTATTTCTACCAGATGTGGAGCTTCATCCATACGTGTCAGTACAGAAATATCCCGTAAAAGTATAGTAAGGCGGTTACTCTGTGCGTAACTTCGTTCCAAGAACGTATGCATGGTAGCCGGTGTTATGTTAGGGTTATTCAAAATTGTTTCCAGATATCCCTGTATACTGCTCACTGGAGTTTTCAGCTCATGAGCGATGTTTTGTGTAAGCTGGCGTTTCAGTCGAGCCTGTTCTTCTTCCTGCGTCACGTCTATGATGGAAATTTCGAAGGCGTGATCCTGAAAAATAATACATTCTACTGAAAACGAACGTGCGTTTTTGTCGATATGCAGTGAAAATCTTTTTTCTTCCTTATGAAAATTTCCTTCGTTTCGGTTCAGGAAATCCGTGATAGGAGCCAGTTCCGGAATGGAGAAAACTTCTTCGGTAGAAGTCAGGTTATGGTCGGATATCGTATTTGCATATTGAGTAAACAGGTTATTTACCAGAATTTCGTTTCGTTCGCGGGTAAATACTCCCAATCCCTCGTGTGATGTCTGTAAATGCGATATCAGTTTTTCACGTTCGATATACAGTGCTTCCTTAGCCCGGTGCAGTCGTTTATATATCTTGATGATATGTTGTGATATTTCTCCAAGTTCATTCTTTGGGAATGATTCCAGAATATCAAGATCTATCGGTTCGTTTCGGTCAGCCTTTAATGCAAATTGCTGCAACTGGGTGATAGAAGTTCCCAGTTTATGAGTAAAACGATAGAAGATAGACATCAGTATCAAACTGATGATAATAGTAAACCAGATGAATCCGGAATCAGCACGCAGATGTTCGCTCAGACTTACATTGTAAGGAAGGGCTGAGCGTATTATTATTTGTTTGGCCGGATAATAACGTGCCGAATAAAAAAATTCTTCTCCGTTCAGACTTTCTGAGTAACGGCTGATAGAATATCCACTGCCGTACATCAGGGCATCTTGTACTTCTTTGCGCGAGCTATGATTCTTAAACTGTCTGATTTCTTTTTGGGTATTGTCGTAAAGCACTTCACCTTCGGAAGTGATAAGTGTTACCCGCAGGTTAGGAATCATATGCGTAGTAACATAGTGTTGCAAAGTATCTACGCTGAAATTATCGTTTTCGCTGATAAAATCATATAATTGCGCATTATAGTTCTGCAACTGTGTATTCAGCAGTTCACTTTTGTATGACTTTTCGCGCTGATACTGAAACAGCATAAAGCAGACAGCAAAAGCGAGAAACAAAGTGATGACTGAAAGAAAAAGCCGTTTGTTGAATGGTAATAAACGATATGAAAGTTTAGTCATGATAGTTTTATAGAATTATTCACATTCGAAACAGTAACCATATCCTAAACGGGTTACTATGTATTTGCCGTAGCTGCCTATCTTTTTGCGTAAACGGGTGATATTTACGTCTATGGTACGATCGAGTACATACACTTCGTCATTCCATACTTTTGCCAGAATATCTTCGCGTGAAAATACTCGTCCCTGATTTTGTAGCAGCAGCAATAATATTTCAAATTCTTTTTTAGTCAACGAAGTTTCCTCTCCGTCTATCGTGACTTTCTTCTGAGGTATATTTATAACGAGCCCCTTGTATTGAAGCTGTTCTTCTTCTTTTATCTGTACACCTGCCGTGCGGCGTAATACCGCTTTCACACGCATGATTACCTCACGCAATGAGAATGGTTTCGAGATATAGTCATCTGCTCCCAGGTTAAATCCTGTGATTGTATCGTTTTCAGTATCTTTTGCGGTAATGAAAATAATAGGAATTTCGGCTGTATCCTTATTAGCTTTCAACATGCGCGCCATTTTGAAACCAGATATTTCTCCCATCATCACATCTAGCAGCAACAAATTGTATTGTGTGATGTCTAGTTTCAATGCTTCTTCGGCAGAATAAGCTGTATCTACCGTATACCCTTCCATCTCAAGATTGAACTTCAGAATCTCGCAAAGGTCTTCTTCATCGTCTACAACAAGAATACGATAATCGTTCATAGTGCTTTTGTTATAATTAGTTGCTGCAAAAGTGATGCTTTTTTGTTTCGCCACGATGAAATAGGTATTACAAAAATATTACAATTCAGGACGCGTAAATTCTCCGGCAATGGAACGGTTCATTTCGTTCCGTACTTCTTTTGGGGTCAGGTTATGTCCGAACAGGAACATCAGTTTGGTTAGGACACTTTCTACAGTAGCATCAAATCCACTGATGACACCTGCATCTAAAAGATGAAGGCCGGTTTCATAACGTGCCATTTCTACCATACCTGCAGGACACTGTGAAATGTTCACAATGACAATACCTCGCTGGGTAGCTTCTTTCAACAAGCGGATAAACCAAGGTTTTTGCGGAGCATTTCCCGAACCATATGTTTTCAGTACCACTGCTTTTAATCCCGGTATACGGAAAACATTACTTACTACATTTTCTTGGATGCCGGGGAATATGGTGAGAATAAGCACATTTGTATCGAATACATAATGAGGATGCATCGGAAGATTCAAGTCTGCTTTCCGGATACGGTCGTATTCATACTTGATATGTATACCTGCTGTAGCCAGTGGGGGATAGTTGTACGAACGGAATGCATTGAAGTTTTCTGCATTGATTTTGGTTGTACGATTTCCTCGCAGCAGAAGATTTTCGAAGAAAATACACACTTCAGGAACTATTGCCCGTCCGTCCGGATACTTGGCAGCTGCTATTTCAATGGAAGTGATCAGATTTTCCTTACCGTCAGTACGTAACACTCCGATAGGCAACTGACTTCCGGTCAGAATAACAGGTTTGCTCAAGTTTTCCAGCATGAAGCTCAGTGCCGATGCCGTATAAGCCATGGTATCCGTTCCGTGCAGAATGACAAAGCCATCGAAATTATCGTAATTGTAATGAATGATTTTTACTAATTTGCTCCACAAAGCCGGTTCCATATCGGAAGAGTCAATAGGAGGGTTGAACTGATAAGAGGATATACGATAATTAAAACGTTTTAGTTCTGGAACGTTTTCTTGAAGTTGGTCAAAATTGAAGGCTTCCAGTGCTCCTGTTTCCGGATTTTCAATCATTCCAATCGTACCTCCGGTATAGATTAGCAAAACGGAAGGATAATCTGGCTTTATCATGTTAGTGTATATTGCTTAATTTGTCACAAAGATAGTAAAAAGAGTTCTAACCATGCAACAGTTGGGGAAAGAAAACAACAAAATGATTGTTTTTATGTGATAAATCAATTAATTATCCCTTTTCATGGTTTCACTTTTATCATTTTAGGGGTTTGATGTCTTATAATTTTATCGTCCTAATAAGTGCATCAAACGTTCGGCTGCTCGGTCTGCATTACCATGTTCTTCGTCGAGAAGAGTAATAAATTTACTTCCTATAATACATCCGGAGGCATGTGAAGCAGCTGTTTCGTAGGTTTGTTTGTTCGATATGCCGAAACCTACCATGCGTGGATTACGTAGCTGCATATTCTCGATACGGCAGAAATATGCTTGCCTTTCTTCATTGAAATTGGTTTGAGCTCCGGTTGTAGCAGCGGAAGAAACCATGTAGATGAATCCATCAGTGTGCTGGTCTATTTCTCGTACCCGTGCTTCACTGGTTTCGGGAGTAATGAGCATGATGATGCGCAAATCGTACTGCTCTGCTATAGGGCGGAATTCTTCTACATAATCTTTAAATGGCAGGTCGGGAATGATTACACCGTCTATGCCGCAGCTTTGGCAACTTTTACAGAAATTTTCGAAACCATATTGCATGATGGGGTTCAGGTAGCCCATGAGAATAAGTGGAATACTTACTTCCTGACGGATTTCTTTCAGTTGGTCGAAGAGTTTTCTTAAAGTCATTCCATTTCGTAAAGCCTGGGTAGCTGCATTCTGAATGACGACTCCGTCTGCCATGGGATCACTGAACGGAATACCTATTTCTATCATGTCAATTCCCTTTTGTTCCAGAGTTTTGATTACTGTTGCTGTTCCTTCCAGTGTAGGACTTCCGGCACAGAAATATAAAGAAAGGATATCGTGGTGTTTTCTGCTGAATAATTCATTAATACGGTTCATAGTGATATGTTTTTATTTGTTGGTTAATAGTCTGAATTGTTCGATAAAAGAAGCTAGTTGCTTTGCGTCTTTTTGTGCCGGAGCAGTTTCAAATCCACTGTTCAGGTCGATGCCGGCCCAGCGTGGATGATGGAAACCGGATAGGGCAGGCAAGCTTTCCGGACGTATGCCTCCGCTTAAGAGGAAAGGAGTGTCACCTTTGTAATTTCCCAATATACTCCAGTCGAAAGATTGTCCTGAACCTCCATATCCGTGACAGGGAGTATCGAAAAGGAAATAATCACAGTAAGGAGCATATGCATAGGTACACTCCAGATCGGATGCTTTTCGAAGGGCGAAAGCCTTGATAAGTCTGAAACCTTCTTCATGCAGCTTTTTACATAGCTCAGGTGTTTCTTTGCCATGCAGTTGCAGATAGTCAAGGCTCAGCTCGTGTGCACGATGTGTAATGCCTGCATAATCTTCATTGACAAAAACTCCTATACGTTTCGAGTGTTGCGGAAGATATGAAGGAACCGATGAAACAAAACGAGGCGAACGGTCGTAACAGATCAATCCTATCCAGTCGGCTCCTGCCTGTTCCACTGCTCTGATGTTTTCAGGCTGCCGCATGCCGCATACTTTTACTATCATAAGGCAGATTGAAGTTGGTTTATAAACTCATTTAAAGCTTTTCCGGGATTTTCGGTTTTCATAAAATTCTCTCCGATAAGGAAACCTCGGAAACCGGCTTCACGTAGCTTGATGACTGTTTCAGGGTTGGAAATGCCACTTTCCGAAACCAGAACTTTATCTTTGGGAAGCTTCTCTGCAAGGCGGAAGGAGTTCTCCGTATCGGTATGAAACGTTCCCAGGTTGCGGTTGTTTACTCCTATCATGTCGACATATTCGTTTATATAGTCTGTTTCTTGTTCGGTATGGATTTCGAGTAATACTTCCAGTTGTAATGCATGTGCTTCTTTTGCCAAGCTCATACATTCGTCTTTGCTAAGTGCTGCGGCTATTAGCAGCACGGCGTCAGCTTGTGCCACTTTGGCTTGCAGCAACTGGTATCGGCTGATGATAAAGTCCTTGCGCAACACAGGGATATTTACCGTAGGACGGGCATTACGAATGTCTTTCAATGACCCACCGAAAAACAGTTCGTCTGTCAGAATAGACAATGCAGCAGCTCCTGCCAGTTCGTAGTTGTGAGGCACGATCGATGCGTCGGCTTCACGGTTTATCCATCCTTTCGATGGCGACCTGCGTTTGAACTCGGCAATGATGCCTGTGGATGAGACTGTCAGACTTTGTTTCATGCTGCGTGTAACGGTAGTTCCTCCAATATGATTCTCGAGGAACGAAGCCGAAACAGCAGCTTCCTGTATGGCGATTTCTTTTCTTTTATGGGCGATGATGTCGGTCAGTATATCTTGATTCATGGTGATGTTTATTATAAAATGTGGTGATGTTTTTATAAAAATGTGCAGATGTTTTCAGCTGTTCATGCTGACGAATTTACAGAATGTGTTCCATGCCCGTCCGCTTTCCAGTGATTCTCTGGCCATTGATACGCATTCTTCTATTTGCTTTTGTGGCTCGCGGGCTTGTATGGCGAACGAAGCATTTATCAGAACACAGTCTGTCTGGGCTTTTGTAGCACGGTTTTGCAGGACATTGTCGAATATGCTGGCAGCTTCTTCTGGAGTTCTTCCGCCGTATAATTCTTCCTTTCGTGAGATAGTAAATCCTAGGTCTGAGGGACGGTAAATTGTTTCATAACGATTGGTCATGACTTTAAATTCGTCGGTTAGGGAAATTTCATCATATCCGTCGAGATTGTTGACTACGGCAAAACCGATATTCAGGCGCTGCAAGGTATTGGTGTATAACCGCATTTGGGGAAGATCGGCCACACCTAGCAGCTGAAAGGCCGGCAGACATGGGTTTACAAGCGGACCAAGCAGATTGAACAATGTTCGTACTTGCAGAGCTTTCCGTACCGGAGCAACCGTTTTCATGGCCGGATTGAAGAGAGGGGCATGCAGGTATGCCATGCCGCATGTTTCGATGGAACGGCGCAGTTTACTTTCATCGTTGGTAAATTTTACCCCGTGCTGTTCCATTACGTTGCTCGCTCCACTTACTGAGGTTGCACCGTAATTTCCGTGTTTGGCTACGGCATATCCGGCTCCGGCAACGATGAAACAGGCACAAGTAGAGATATTAAACGTATTTTTTCCGTCACCTCCTGTACCGACAATGTCTATTGGCTGGAAATCGGAGAAATCTACCGGAACACGTGTTGTCAGCAATGCCTCACGAAATCCGGTGAGTTCGTTTACTTTTACTCCACGCATCTGGAATACGGTGAGCAGCGAAGCAATCTGCGCTTCATTGTAGTCGCCACGTGTGATGCCTTTCATCAGGTTGCATGCCTCTTCGTGCGAGAGCTCTTCGTGAGCAAAAAGTCGTATGAGTATTTCTTTCATTGTAGTAGCTGTTTTTTAGTGGTTTAACCAGTTTTGTATCATTTGTTTGCCATCGGGAGTAAGTATAGATTCCGGATGAAACTGTATTCCGCAGATATCATACTGACGGTGGCGCAATGCCATGATATATCCTTCGCGACTTCTGGCTGTAATTTCCAGACAAGTGGGAAAATCTTTTGTGTCTACTACCCACGAGTGATAACGTCCGACGGGTATTTCATGGGGTAATCCGCAGAAGATATAGTCGTCTGCAACGATTTCTACCGGACTCTGTATGCCGTGGAATACTGTGTCAAGGTTTATCAGGCTGCCTCCGAAGACTTCTCCGATGGCTTGTTCACCAAGACAGACTCCTAGAATAGGCTTTCGGCCGGCATAATTTTTAATGACATCCAGCAGCAGACCTGCTTCACTGGGGATTCCCGGACCTGGGGAAAGCACTATCTTGTCGAATTTCTCTAAATCTTCTATATGGAAACAGTCGTTTCGTAGTACTGTTACTTCTGCTCCAAGCTCTTTTATCAGGTGACTCAGATTATAGGTAAACGAGTCGTAATTGTCTATGATAACTATTTTCATTGTCGGATGATTATAATTGTTCTGCCAGAAGAATTGCTTTTTTCAAAGCTCCCAGCTTGTTGTTTACTTCTTGTAATTCATTCTCTTCATTGCTTAATGCTGTAATGCCGCCTCCCGCCTGAAACCAAAGCTCATTATTGCGGCTTACAAAAGTACGTATGGTAATGGCCTGATTTAGCGCGCCGTTTAGTCCGATAAATCCGATACATCCTCCGTATACGCCACGATTATGTGGTTCTATTTCACTGATGAGTTGCATGGCACGCACCTTAGGAGCGCCACTCAATGTTCCGGCTGGAAAGGTATCGATGAACGTACGTACCGGATTGGTCGTTTTACTGAGTGTTCCGCTTACACGACTTACCAGGTGAATAACATGACTGTAATATTGAGGCTCTTTGAAAAACTCAATATGTGTGTTGTGGCAGTTGCGACTCAGGTCATTTCGTGCCAGATCGACCAGCATGACGTGTTCTGCATTCTCTTTCGGGTCGGCAAGCAGTGAAGCTGTCAGTTGGCTATCTGTTTCTTTATCTCCACTGCGTCGGGTAGTTCCGGCTATCGGATCGATAGTAGCCTGTCCGTTTTCTATTTTACAGTGTGTTTCTGGAGATGAACCGAAGATACGGAAGCCTCCGAAGTCAAAATAAAACAGATATGGTGACGGATTGATGCTTCTCAGTGCACGGTACAGCTTAAAATCGTCTCCCTGAAACTTTTGAATAAATCGCCGTGAGAGAACTACCTGAAAGACATCTCCCCGCATACAGTGTGCTATGCCTTTGCGGATATTGGCTTTATGTTCTTCATCGGTCAGTGTACTGGTTGTTTCACCTGTAGGATGAAAATCATAAGTCGTATAGTTTCGGTTGTTTATAGCTTTCTCTATTTCACCTATGTGACTTTTTTCCTGACTGTCCTGCATCTCGATCAATACCATTTCGCTTTTGAAATCATTGAAGACAATCAGGTATTTGTATACAATGTAAAGTATTTCCGGGGCATCATTTTTCGGTTCGTGGCTGTCTTTTACCGGTATGTCTTCGAAGTAACGTACGGCATTGAATGTGGTATATCCATATAATCCGCAATAATGAGAGTATTCTCCTTCTATACTGAAGCACGACAGAAAACCGTTGATGGCATCTTCTGCCGTAAAGTTTGTACCAAGTTCTTTTTCCACGCAGGTATCATCGGGGAAATTCATAGTTGCTGTTCCATGATTGATACTGATGCTTGCTATCGGATTGAAGGCAATAAACGAACGGTTGTTTTCGCTTCCGTGATAGTCGGAACTCTCCATGAGTGCGCTTTGAGGGAAGAGATCGCGTACCTTGAGATAGGTGCTTACCGGAGTATGTAAATCGCCTAACAATACTTTATGTGCTGTATGATATGTATATGTTTTCATTGTATTGTAACTTATAAAATTGTGACTTAGTCATTATAGGGTTGATTATCTAAATAAGTTTCGATATCCTTGTCACCTCTTCCTGAAACAGTCAGGACAACAATATCGCTGGGCTTGAATTTGATTTTGCTGAGAGCTCCCAGTGCATGTGCCGACTCTAGTGCGGGAATGATTCCTTCGAGTCTGGTCAGTTCGTAGGCAGCGCTAATTGCTTCATCGTCGTTGATAGCCAATACGGTGGCGCGATGTTGTGCGGCAAGATTGGCATGCATGGGACCAATGCCCGGATAGTCTAGTCCGGCAGATATGGAATAAGGTTCGATAATCTGTCCGTCTTCGTCCTGCATAAGCAATGTTTTTGAACCATGGATGATGCCTAAGCGCCCCAGCTGAATAGTTGCCGCTGACATACCGCTGTGTATACCCTTTCCACCGGCTTCTGCCAGAACGATTTTTACACGTTCATCATCGATGTAGTGATAAATTGTACCGGCAGCGTTGCTACCTCCTCCGACGCATGCTATCAGGTAATCCGGATAATCTCGCATTTCATGCTCCGAAAGTTGTTTTCTTATTTCTTCACTGATGACAGATTGCAAGCGGGCTACCATGTCGGGATAAGGATGAGGACCTACGGTTGAGCCAATGAGATAGTACGTATCATCCGGATGGCAACACCAGTCGCGGATTGCTTCGTTTGTAGCATCTTTCAATGTCATGTTGCCAGAAGTGACAGGGCGTACTGTTGCTCCCAGCATTTTCATTTTTTCTACGTTAATGTGCTGGCGCTCTACATCGGTTTTTCCCATGTATACAATACACTCCATATCCATTAGCGCACAGACAGTAGCAGTGGCTACACCATGTTGGCCAGCTCCGGTTTCGGCAATGATACGTTTTTTGCCCATGCGGCGTGCCAGAAGTACCTGCCCGATGGCATTGTTGATTTTATGTGCTCCTGTGTGATTCAGGTCTTCCCGTTTCAGATAAATTTTACATCCGTATTTATCGGAAAGCCGTTTTGCCAGATACAGGGGTGATGGACGTCCTACATAGTCGCGGAGAAGTTGAGCGAATTCCTGTTTGAACTCTTCTGTTTCCATGACTTTCAGGTATGCGTTTTTCAGATTCTGTACACACTGATGGAGGATTTCGGGAATATATGCTCCGCCGAAGTTTCCGTAAAAACCGTTTTTGTCTACTTGATAAGTTTTCATAAAATTATTCTGTTGGAAAGTGATAAAAAACAAAAAGGGCTGTCGTAAGTACGACAGCCCTTTGTTATATTTTTACTATATATTTATTATGGTATATATACACATGACTGATGTTCCCTTACGACTTTTTGAAGCTGCAAGAGGTGCCACCAGAAAAATGTATTTACCATTGTTTGTTTCATAACACGTGAACTATAACTTGATTGTATGTTGCAAAAGTAGAGATAATTTGCGGATTTGCAAGTAAAAAACTACTTTTTTTATGAATTTAACAGAAGAAAACTATAAAACTTCCTGGTTACCTTACTGACCGATAAGTGTCAAGAGTACTGTTAATGGGGTATCAGAAGGACGAAAATAGACTTGCTTTAAAAAAGTGACAGTCTTTTAGGTAAATTGGTGTTTTTATTTGTTTATATAGATAGAATAAGATATATTCGTAATAGATAATAAATTAAAAGTGTATGAAATCATTGAATTATGCTGCGATAAGTAGCTTATGTGCATTGGCAATCGGAATTTTGCTAGTTGTATGGCCTGAAGCCGCTATTATTTATTTAGTAATAACGGTAGGAGTACTTTTCTTGTTACCAGGTTTGTTTGGGTTATTCTCTTACTATGCTGCTTCCCGACATAAGGATGTAGAAATGCGCAGGTCATTTCCTATTGTTGCATTGGGAAGTACTTTATTGGGATTTTGGCTGATGATAATGCCGGAATTTTTTGTAAATATCTTAATGTACTTGCTTGGAGCGCTGCTTGTGTTAGGAGGATTGTCACAGCTGATAAACTTTATATCTGTGCGTCAAGCGGTAAAGGTACCTCTTCTTTTCTATCTGGTTTCTGTGTTGATTCTGGCATCTGGTGTTGTTATTTTGTTCAATCCGTTCCAGGCAGCTACCGTTCCGTTTATTGTTTTGGGAGTAACAGCCATTGTATATGCGGTAAACGATCTGATTCGCTTGTTGTTTTATCACCGCAAACGGAATAAGAATATCACAGATGTAACAATTATAGAGGAATAGTTGGATTTTTCCAACTATTCCATATTCCGATATTGTTTGGGCGACATGCCTGTATATCGCTTAAAATATTTCCCGAAAAATGAGATATCGGGGAAATTGAGTGAATAGGCTATCTCTTGGATAGTGAGTTCGGTAGAACGGAGTTTTGCCTGAGCATCCCGTATGACGAAAGTCGAAATAATGTCAGTCAACGTTTTTCCCGTAGTTTTCTTTATGGTAGTGCTGAGATGCTGAGGTGAAAGATGCATTTTCTCGGCATAGAAAGATATATTACGTTCCGATCTGTAATTTTCTATCACAACGCGTACCAACTCTTTTACAATCTCCTGATTTCGGTTATAATGCGGACGTTCGTTGCTTTCTCCTTGCTTATAAATATTTCCTAATCCCATAATCAGCTGGCTGCAAATAAGATCTGCCTGTTCGTCCTTGATAAAACTGTTGGGCAGTCTCATCGCCTTTGTCAAGACTTTGAAGTATTCATAAAATATTTCTGCTACTTCAGGTCTTAGCTCTATTACCGGTTTCTCAAAAATGGAGGGGGTGTATTCTATCATTCGAGAGAATAAAGGAGGACTTTGGATTAACTTTTTTGAAAATCCGACAAATATAAAGCGACAGTCATTGCTTTCTTCCATGACTTGTACAAACTGATGCGGGAAAATTATAGCTATGGAATTTTTCTTCAGTTCATATTTGCTTAAATGTATAGTAATAGAACAGTTTCCTCGGATACACAACAAGAACAGGCATCCAGGCATCTGGGCAGGAGTCTTAAAAAGCCTTTTTATGTTGCCTATAAGGTCAATACCCGTCAATATATCTATGTTTTCTGGTAGAGACTCTAATGAGTTTATTCGTTTCATTTATCTTACCTTTATAATAATCCGAAGCAAATATAATTTTTTTGTGTGAGAGTTCCAAATGTTGCTTGTTGGTGCTTAGATTAGTTAAGAAACTATTATCTAATCTAAAGAAATATATCTGACAATGTGAAAAAGACTTAACGGAAGATACGATGAAAGAATAGATTTTGTATTTTCGTAGCCAGTACGAAAACTATAAATTTAATATCGTGAGAAACAGTAATTTGTATTTGGTTAGTTTGGTCTTAGTGGCCATTTTAGGCGGTCTTCTTTTCGGATATGATACCGCTGTAATTTCTGGAGCAGAACAGGCTCTTCAGAAACATTTGGGATTAAATGCTTTTTGGCATGGCGTTACAGCTTCCAGTGCTTTAATCGGGTGTGTAATTGGTGGAGCGATCTCAGGAGTGTGCGCTTCTCGTATGGGACGACGCAATTCTTTGCGTTTATCAGCCGTGCTGCTTTTTTTGTCTGCACTGGGGTCGTATTATCCGGAATTTATTTTCTTCGAAAAAGGGGATACTTCATTTTCTCTGATTCTGGCATTTAACTTCTACCGTATATTAGGTGGAGTAGGAGTAGGTCTGGCTTCTGCTATCAGTCCGATGTATATTGCCGAAGTAGCTCCATCGGAGATTCGTGGTAAGCTGGTTTCATGTAATCAGTTTGCGGTGATTTTCGGTATGCTGGTTGTGTATTTTGTAAATTACATGATTAAGGATGGTATGACCGAAGAAGTCCTGGTATCGGAAGGCTGGCGTAAGATGTTCGTTTCAGAGGCATATCCTGCTGCTGTATTCGGTATCTTATTGTTTTTTGTTCCTAAGACACCTCGTTATCTGGTGATGGAAGGAAACGATTCTAAGGCATTGTATGTATTGGAGCGTATTAATGGTCCTGAAAAGGCAAAGAAAATCTTCGCAGATATTAAGTCTGTTACAGCTGAAAAAACAGAAAAGCTCTTTACGTATGGTGTTGCTGTTATCGTTATTGGTATATTGCTTTCTGTATTCCAGCAGGCTATCGGTATTAATGCTGTGCTTTATTACGCTCCGCGTATCTTTGAAAAGATTGGAGGTGGAGGTGATGGCATGATGCAGACTGTTATTATGGGTATAGTTAACATTACCTTTACACTGGTTGCTATCTTTACTGTAGAGAAATTAGGTAGAAAGCCATTGCTTATTATTGGTTCTATTGGTATGGCTATCGGAGCATTGGGAACTGCTGCATGTGATGAATTCCATGTAAGTGGAATGATTGCTGTATTGTGTATCATTGTTTATTCTGCTGCTTTTATGATGTCATGGGGACCGATTACATGGGTTTTGATTGCAGAAATATTTCCTAACACAATTCGTGGTAAAGCTGTAGCTATTGCTGTTGCTTTCCAATGGATATTCAATTATCTGGTATCTTCTACCTTCCCTGCAATGTACGAAGTTAGTCCTTTCTTTGCATATTCACTCTATGGAGCGATATGTTTGATTGCTGCTTTCTTTGTATGGAAATGGGTTCCTGAAACCAAAGGAAAGACTTTGGAAGAGATGAATCAGCTTTGGCTTAGCAGAAAAGGTAAATAAACAGTATTTGTTAGTGTCATAAAATTCTTAGAGCAGGAAAATGGAGCTTATCCGTTTTCCTGCTTTTTTATGTGTGTTTTGTTTGCTATAGTTCACTTGAGATATCCTTAAGAACTTCCAGTAAGTTTGGTTTTAAGATCATACGAATTTGTTTCCTAAGAAAAGAGCAGGGAGCTTGATAAATCTGTAATGTGGAGAAGAATAAGTTATGTACGGGGTTATTCAAGCTATAGTGGCAAGTAAGGTGTATTATTCTTGTAACTTATTCGATCGAGTTACTTTAAGGATGGAAGAGCTTTCAATAATTGAATTGACTTTTATGAGGGTTGTAAGATCTACTATTTTAGCCTGAATTATTGCTTAATTTTCAGGAAAAATAACCTGAAGTTTTTATTAAAACATCTCGATGTTTTTTTTTATTTTCGTACAAATTTGTGAGCTTCTTATACCCCGATTGAACTTGTTTGATTTCTCTAGTGAAAGAGAACTGTATTTGTATCTCTGTCTTGTGTTATGACAGTAAAATATGCTGTGTATAGAGAAGGAGGACTTTTGATTTCCTTTATAAAAAAACTGCCTCATATAAAGACATATGAGGCAGTAATAAGAATATTAATAATCAAAACTTATTGATCTTTCTTTAGAAGAACAAATAGCGTTGGTCTACAATTTCAGCTTTGTCACGCAATTCATAAATGCATTGTCCTGCATAACGTGCTGCCATATTAGATAATGCAGTTTCTTCTTTCTTAGCGTCAAACTTCTCAGCGCTCTTTTCTTGGTTGTATACCTGAATCATGTAAACTCCGGCATTACCCTTAATAGGTGCAGAAACCTTATTTAACTCAGTCTTAGAAGCGTAAGCACTGATGGCTGGTTCACTAGCACGAGTGACTGAGATAAATGCAGGTGCATTGAATGTTACGTGTTTTACAGTGTCGCTGATAGCATCTTTCATTCCCTTAACCTGTGCCAAAGAATTGAAACCTTTCATTTGTCCCATAATCTGTTCAGCCTTTTTGTTACGGAGAACTTCACTTCTCAGCATATCTGATACTTTATTGATGTTTACGTATCCAGCAGGGTTGATTGCTTCCAAAGCAACTACCAGCAGGTGGTCGTTTTCACCGCATTCATACAGAGGAGAAACTTCACCTGGTTTTGCATCAAATACCCATTTCAAAGCTTCACGAGTAGATTTTACACCACCTACATAGTGTTCATCGCTGCGGAAGTTAGAACGTGGAGTAAGGCTGTAACCAGCTTCTTCTGCATTCTTTTCGAGATTTTCAATAGTTGTGTTCTGAGCAACGAACTGGCTGAATTTATTGTAAGCATTGTTATATGTCTCTTTGCTGAATTCAACAGGACATTTTATAACAGCTACTTTATATTTATCCTTCATAGCCTTTTTGTTCATTACCTGCAAGATAAGATTTGCCTGACCAACTTTGACATTAGCAAGTTCATTTACAGGCTGAGAAATCAGTTTGTTGATGAATGTTGCATTTTCTGCGTCTAATGCAGCACCCTCCCAGCTTTGTGCATTTACCCAATTTGCTTCTCCTGTCTGACCATATTTTTTAGCCAACTCTGCAAAATCAGCTCCTTCTTTCAGTGCATTGTAGATGCTGTCTGCCAAACTTGCTGTCTTAGCTTCTGTATCAGCATATACCTGAATCTGACGGAACTGGATTGAATCTGGAGCTGTTGTCTTAGCAATGATTTTAAATGCATTGTAAGAGTCATCTGCCTGATTGTAATAAGGACCGTAAACTTCATTAACAGAAGTAGAGTCTAAACGGCTTGCAACATCTGAAGGCAATACTGTTTTGTTTACAGGTACGTCTGCAAATGGAATAACAGAACCTGTTGAACGGATAAATGCAGTATAGTCGTTAGTTGTAGTGATCAGCTGATTGCTGTATTCTGTTACTTCTTTCTGAACTTCCTGACGGTCTGCTTCTGAAGGCACAACGCGTACATCGATAAATTTGATATCACGTGTTTCTACAGGCTGTTTAAATGATTCTTTCTTTTCTTCATACAATTTTTTGATGTCATCATTAGAAACAGTAATTGTAGAGTCGCTGATACTAGAATAAGGAATTCCTGCTAAAAGCAAGTCTGACTGTGCTGTACGTCCGTTGAAAACATCTTCTGCTGCTACCGGGTTTGAAATCAATGATTTAGCAATCAGATTCTGGTATTTTTCAGCAAGAACAGATTGTTTCAATGTTCTTTCAACGAATTTCCAGAAATTACCCATTGTCTGGTAATATTCTACATATTGTGCAGGCATTTTGCTTGCATCCAGATTAGCGTAATCTACCAAGAATTTCTTCAACATATCTTTGTCGAAAGCGCCAGTCTGAGGATTACGGAACGGAGTTTGCATCAACAGTGGGTTTGTTCCTTCGTCGATGATTGCCTGAAGCTCTTTATCTGTTACTTTAAGACCCAGTTTTTTTGCTTCAGCAGCTATCAGTTCGTTTGTTACATATGTGTTCCAAACTTGATCCTTGATATTAGTCAGCTGATCTTCGCTTAATGAATTCAGTCCGTTAGTCAGTTTGATTACTTCACTGAATTCGTCTACCATTTTTTGATAATCTTGTGCAGAGAGTGTGTTTCCATTTACTTCTCCGGCGTCTTGTTTTCCCTGATGTGGCTGAAGTATTTTCCAAGCATCACCTGCAATAAATGCAAATAGGGCAAGACCGATTACAATGACCAAAAGAGGTCCTTTGCTTCTGATTGTTTGTAAAGTTGCCATTTAAAGTTATTATTTTTTGTTTATTGTTTTTTCTCTTTTTGTCTTTAGCGCACGAAGATACAAAAAATGTGCTTAGTAGGCTCTTTTTTACTGAAAATTTTTTATTTTAAGACGTTTTAGCTTACTTATTTGGTGACTTTTAGCTTGACTAACTCAATTTTTGTAGCTGTAACTTTTATAATTTTAAATTGAAATTCTCCTATTGTTATAGTTTCGTGTACTTTGGGAAAACTTTGGTATTCGTGTAAAATAAGTCCGCCTACTGTTTGGTATTCATCGCTTTCCGGTAATTTTAATCCAAATTCTTCATTGGCTTTTTCTATTTCCAAACGACCGGAGAAAATATATTCATTTTCCCCAATATTCTTAGCAATACTGGAGTTTGTATCATGTTCATCTTCTATGTCACCGAATATTTGTTCTACCAGGTCCTCCATGGAAACCAATCCGGATGTTCCTCCGAATTCGTCTACGACTATTGCCAATGAACGTTTCTGCTGCATAAGCTGTTTCATCAGCTTATGCGCACTCATTGTTTCTGGTATGATAGGTATGGTACGTATATGCTTGCGCCAGTCGGTAAGTGGTTTGAACATTTCAGATGAGTGTATATAGCCGATGACATTGTCTATATCTTCTTTATATACAATTACTTTACTTATGCCATGTTCTATGAACTCTGCTTTTAGTTCATCAAGTGTTGCGTTCATTTCTACTGCAATAATTTCAGTTCGTGGAACCATGCAGTCGCGTACTCGAATATTCGAAAAGTCGAGGGCGTTTTGAAAAATCTTTATTTCGGTGTCTATTGCATCCTGATCTTGTACCTTTTCGATACTGCTTTGTATGAAATAATCCAGATCTATTTTCGTGAAAGCTTTTTCCTTGGTTTCCTTATTGATTTTTGTCCCAGTAAAATAAAGGAAACAAGTAGAAAGGAAGGATGCAAAACGGCTGATAGGATACAAAATAAGATAACAGATAAATGTTGGCACTGCAAATATACGCAGGGTACTGTTAGGGCTTATTTTGAATAGTGTTTTGGGAAGAAATTCTCCTGTAACGAGGATGATGGCTGTAGAAATCAGAGTTTCTATTGTAACCAGCATGGCTTGGTTGCTGATGATATTTATCAAGATGTATTGCTCTATCAGTTGTGCCATCCAGATTCCGTAAACAACAAGTGCTATGTTGTTCCCTACTAGCATGGTAGAGATAAAATTATTCGGGTTCCGATAAAAAATGGATAAAATACGTGCTTGCATACCACTTCCTTTTTCCATTTCGAACCGTAACTTGTTAGAAGAAACAAAGGCTATCTCCATTCCTGAAAAGAATGCAGAAAAAATCATTGATATAAGTAGTTTTATAATAAGTCCCATATATAAATTGGTACATCTTTTTCTAGTTCTTGGTCGTATCGGCAGGTGTTGTATCTTCTACTGTAAAAATTCCTGTATTATTGAATATCTGATATTCTGTCATTTGCTGGTTGGATTCGAATCCATATCCTGTCAGAACCTTGTCAGGTTGTTCGATACGTATGAATTGGTCGGAATATATTCTTTCCTTCCCCTGATCCCAATACATCAGTTGGGTATCAAATTTATCACCGCGCTGACTGCGGATGTGTACATTGCTGCGAAGTTCCCATAACTTCTTTGGTTCATAGTAATAGGCAGTGTCTGCCTTTATGCTAGCATCGATATGAAAAAGGGTATCGAACTTTTCTAGATAAATACCTTTTTCGAACGCCCAAAATGGCGTATCAACTTCACTGAAAATCAGCCATTCGGCTGTAATAATTTTATAACGGATCATACCAGAGTCGGATATAAATGTTGTAACTCCGGTAGTACGCATGTCTGGTAGAGAGTCTTCTTTGCTGACAGCTTCTGCCAATTCTTTCTTTTTGCTACATGCAGGCAATAAAATAAACATAACAGTTACCCAAATGGCAACTGTTATGTTTAAAATCATTATATGTTTTTTATTGGTCACTCTATATGACATATAAAGTTATTATCTGATAGTTGTTGTTTCACCAATCCATCCACCGATAGTTACTGAATCACCTTTCTTCAGACCCAGGAAGAACAAGTCTTCATCTTTCGGAGTATATGCTGAATAGCTACCGATCAGTTTGTTAGCTTCTTCTGCAACACTTGGATCTACGCTCTTTGCGCGTTGCAATTTGTCGATTGCTGCAAAGTAAGTACATTTATTCAAAGCTGCTTCATCGCCCCAGTTTGGACTTGCTGCATACATCTGAGCAATCAAGATATAAGCTTTACCCATGTTAGCGTTAAGAGAAAGAGCTTTGTTTGCATACTGTCTTGCTTTGCCATATAATTTCTGGCTCATAATAGCAACTGCTGCCTTGTAGCAGTTTTCTGCTTTTTCCATTGGATCTTGTTCCAATTCAATAGCTTGATCGAAATAGCCTACACTCTTATCGATGTCACCTTTCTTGTAATACATGTAACCACATCCCAAAGCTGTTGCTGCTGTCGGTTCGATAGCGTGAGCTGCTTCAGATGCTTCGAAGTAAGCTTCTTCGTTTGTACATTTCAATATCTGCATTACAGAGATAACTTGTTTCAAATAATCCAGATTTGATTTATTCTGTGCAACCTTCGGACCGTAGATAGACTGCATGTCTTCACAAGTAGCAGTACCACTATTGATGAAGTAAGCATCTACGTTGTCTTTTGCTGTTTTTAAAAGCTTTTTAGTCTTTTCTGATTTAGTTGCTTTATATGCAGCATCAGCATAACCTGAAACAGCCAGATAATCCTGAATGAAATTTTCTTTGTGGTTTGTATCAGCTTTCAGCTTGCGCAAAGACAAGTCCATCATATCTTGGAACATGAAATAGTCTGCATTTTCTTTTTCCAGATCAACGGCTTCTTTTTCAATGCTATAAGCACTGTTCACGTCAAGATTCTTGCCTGAGAATACGATCATGTCGTGAGCTTTCATACCCAAAATAGATCCTTTTGTGGTCGGAGTACGTACCAAACCATTCAGTTGGTCAAGATATTTGATACGTTGATCGTGTACGGCCATTAACTCATTCAGATAAGTTTTTTGCTGAGCAGCATCTTTAGATTCAGCAATCAAGGCACGAAGAATTTTTGCACCGTTTGTATAAGTTCCTACTTGTGCCAATGGCGCTTCTGTGAATACAGCTTTCCAAGGAGTATATGCATCCTTGAAGTTGTTTGTTTTTACATATTCAGTATAAATACTGATGTTCTGGAGGCAACGGAGGCTGTCTTCTCCATGTCCAAAACGAGAACCATCTTCCACTCCTTTTTGAGCGAAAACTGCTGTTGCGCTCAATGAAAGCGCAGCCAACATTGTAAACATCTTCATTTTCATCGTATATAAATTTAGTTATTTTGTTAGTTAACTTTCCACTTCATGAACCAATGTTCATTGAATGTCAGACCGATTTTTATGACAAAACGGTTTTCTGACAGCATATTTGGAACAGATGGAGTAACATGAACATATTGACCTGTCACGTTTAAGATGGTATTCCGCTGGAATAATTGGAGAGGAAGACCAAATCCTGCACTGATTCCATATTCAGAAGGTCCGTCGCATTGGGGGAGTTTCAGATATGAGCTCTTGTAGTAACCTCCTGCGCGATAACGTATACGTTTCAGATAACTTCTTCCTATAGGATTTGGCAAGTATTCTACACCTGCTGCTATTTTACTGCGATCATTATATGCATCTGTCGAATTTTCATATTTTACTTTCGACCATTTTTCGAGAGAGTAATCAACTCCAAAGGTAAGGCTTTGAGCATGGTTATATGCCAAACCTGCGCCAAAGGTATGAGGAATACCATATGAATCATTGATTACATGTTCGTTTACAGAAGAGTAACTGGAGTTGTCTGTTACTTGTATACCTCTAGTATCAGTGGAGTTGAGTGTATGTCCTAATCCATAAACCAATCCGAGCGTCAACTTGTCAGACTTGTTAATCTTCTGAGTATATTGTAAACCAAAGTCAGCAACGTAGCTGTTCACCTTTATATTATTATATACATTAGTCTGGTCACTGCTTACACTAAAACCTTTGGTTGACTGATATTGCAATGTTCCATAGATATATCCGGCATTCACACCGATAGAAAGATTATCAAGCACTTTAAAGCCTAATCCTCCAGTTATTTGTTGCAAACCTCCGTCACCATAGAAAAGATTTGTAGCTGTTACATCTTCAGCACCTTCTACTGGTTGTGTAGTTGTAAAATTATAACCTAAAGTAGAATATGGGGTGAAAGCAATTGCCATACCTAGTCTTGGGTGCAATCGGAACTGCATTGCAATATAGTCAAAACTAGAGTTTTTGGCATTATTCTTTATTCCATTTTCCTGAAAGTTTGAACTTTTAAGGCTCATGCCTACATCAAACATGAATGAGAGGGAATCTACAGCTGTGAACGATGCCGGATTTAACATATTGATATGTCCGCTATTTCGGAGCGCATAGCCAATTCCTCCCATAGCGGCATTATTGGCAAAACCTCGGTCAGACAGTTCTCCCAATCCATATCGTGTATAGGGAGAATTAATGCTAGACTGAGCTAAAGCCGATAAAGAGCCGGCAAGCATCAGAGTGCCGATTAGTGCTTTCTTATTTAACATTGTAATTTAAAATTCTGTTTAAACCTTTCAATACTAAAAATCTATCTGCAAAGATGATACTTTTTAAGTTTGTATCAAAAGAAAATTTATCTCCGCCAGTTAAAAAAACCAAAAGGTCAGGATATTTCTTTTGCATTAGCGTTATGTAACCGCTTATTTCGAACTCCATTCCTTTAATTACACCGGCTCGTATAGCAGTTTCGGTGCTGTATCCGAATTCGGGTAAATCTCCTCCTTTCTCTATTAAAGGAAGTTTGTCGCAGCACGCGTTCAAGGCCTTGAAGCGAGTGTATATACCCGGTGAAATGTTTCCTCCCCAATAACGTCCTTTTGCATCGATGAATTCATACGTCAGGGCTGTTCCTGCATCAATAACTAGCAGATCTCTGTTTGGGCAAAGGTAATTGGCACCAACTACGGCAGCCAGTCGGTCCATGCCTAGAGTTTCCGGTGTTTTGTATAAATTTTCTATCGGAACCGGAGTGCGATAGGTTAATTCAAGAAAGGGTACTGATTGTTTTGCCAGTTGCTTGCGTATTGTGTTACTTAAAGTAATAACGGAGGCTATAATCCCTTTTTCAATGGGATATTTATTGCACAGCATTGTCAAACAGTCTAAAGAGTGGTTTGATCCTCTCAGGACCTCTACCACTTCTTCCTTGTCGAATACAGCAAGCTTGGCTACTGTATTACCTATATCGATTACTAAATTCACTTCTTTATTCTGTTATTATGCTGCAAAGTAAAGTAAAAAATGAATAGGTATAGTAATAAAACGATGATTTTATTCAGAAGTTATCAATAATTAGCCGTATTTTTGTGCCCGAAACAGAATAAATGTTGTAAAAAATTGGGTTTTATTTTACTGAAATTTATGTCAAGGCTTAAATATTTCATCTTTTGTTTGTTTATGGGAGTGGCTTTTTCTGTACAGAGTCAAAGTGCGGATAGTATTCGTTTTAGCTTGCTGACTTGTGCTCCTGGAACCGAAATATATTCTTTATTCGGACATACGGCTATACGCTATGAAAATTATACGCGGCGTATAGATGTTGTATTCAATTATGGAATGTTTAGCTTTAATACACCAAATTTTATTTTCCGTTTTGTTGCCGGCGAAACAGATTACCAGTTGGGCATTACTCCTTATTCTTATTTTGAAGCAGAATATGCAATGCGTGGGTCTTCTGTCTACCAGCAAGTGCTAAACTTGACTCAATCGGAAAAGGAACGTTTGCTAACGATTCTGGAAAATAATTATTTACCTGAGAATCGTATATACCGTTATAACTATTTCTATGATAATTGTACTACTCGTGCACGTGACAAGATAGAGGAATGTATAGAAGGAAAGGTCGTTTATCCTGATTCTCTGTCGGGCAAGAGTTATCGTAGTATTGTACATGAATTTACTGCCGGTTCTCCGTGGGATGAATTTGGTATTGACTTATGTTTAGGGGCAGAAGCTGATAAGGAGATAAATAAACGTCAGCAGATGTTCTCTCCTTTTTATATGAAATATTATGCTTCGAATGCTTATATAGTAGATGCTGGAGGTACTCGTCGTCCTTTGATTCTTGATGAAGCTAAAATTGTGGATGTTGAACCAGAGGACGTTCAACCGGGTTTTATTTTATCGCCGTTGATGTGTGGAGCTTTGTTTTTAGCATTATGTGTGGTGATGGCATGGGGGCAATGGAAAACTCAACGAATCTGGTGGGGATGGGATATTGTGCTTTATGGACTTCAAGGATTGGCTGGATGTATCATTGCATTCTTGTTTTTCTTTTCAGTTCACCCAACTGTAGGTTCTAACTGGCTGCTTATTTTATTCAATCCGATTCCCTTGTTGTATCTTCCTTTTATGGTTTATAAGGCTGTAAAACGCAAGAAAGACTATTATCATGTCGGAAATATGGTGTATTTAACACTTTTTATAACCATTCTTCCATTTTGTGGGCAAGAATTTAATTTAACAGTATTACCTTTGGCACTCGGTTTGCTAGTGACTTCTGCAAGCCATGTATTAGTTTGGAATAAAAAGTAATGAAAGAACGTATATTAACATCGCTGATAGCGGCATTTGTGATAACAAGTCTTCAGGCACAAACGACTCCTGCTGTGCCGAGGTTGGTTGTGGGCTTAACCATAGATCAACTTCGTTCTGACTATATTGAAGCTTTCTCGGCTTTATATGGTGAAAGGGGTTTTAAGCGTTTGATGAGAGAGGGGAGAGTTTATTGCAATGCAGAATATGATTTTATAAATATAGATCGTTCTTCGGCTGTAGCTTCTATATATACAGGTACTACTCCTTATTATAATGGAATTGTCGGTAACCGTTGGATGGACCGTGCTTCTTTACGTATTATAAAAAGTGTGGATGATCCAGCTTATATGGGAGTATATACTTCTGAAAGCACTTCACCTCAGCATTTGTTGGTTTCAACTTTATCAGATGAGCTGATGGTAGCTACTTGTGGAAATGCAGAGGTATACTCTATTGCTCCTACCCGAGAAATGGCTGTGTTGGCAGCTGGGCATGCTGCTAAAGGGGCTTTTTGGTTGAATGATGAAACAGGAAAGTGGAGTGGCTCTACTTATTACGGCTCGTTTCCGGAGTGGGTGACTACATATAATGACCGCGACGGTTTGGATTTTCGCATCGGGAATCTTGTATGGGGACCTTATCTGCCTGTTACGTCTTATAAATATGTCACTTCTGATGCAAAGCAGCTTACTTTCAAGCATGATTTTTCTGATGAGCGAACTGAAAAATATAAAAAGTTCAAAACCAGTCCTTATGCAAATGACGAGGTAAACAAACTGGTTGATGCTTGTCTGACATATACTAATGTCGGGAAAGATAATGTTCCTGACTTGCTTACATTGTCATATTACGCAGGAAATTACGCTCATATGTCCAACGCAGAGTATGCTATGGAAATTCAGGACATGTATGTTCGTTTGGATAACAGCATAGGTGACTTGTTGGATTTAATAGACCGTAAAGTAGGGCTGAACAATACGTTGTTTTTTATAACATCTACTGGTTATACTGACGTTGACCCTAAAGACCCTGAACAATATAAGATACCTGGCGGAGAGTTTCATATCAAGCGCTGTGGGGCTTTGTTGAATATGTATCTCATGGCTATTTATGGGCCGGGACAGTATGTCGAGACTTACTATGATCGTCAGATTTATTTGAATCATAAACTTATTGAAGATAAAAAGCTGAATCTTACAGAGATATTAAACCGCTCTTCCGACTTTATTGTACAGATGAGTGGAGTTCGTTCTGCTTATTCTTCACAACGTTTGTTGCTTGGTGCATGGACCCCTCGTATTGATAAGATCAGAAATACTTTCAATCCGCATCTTTCTGGTGATATTTATATAGAAGTAATGCCAGGATGGTCTGTTGTGGATGAGTATTCTCAAGTTACGAAGGTGGTGCGCGACAACTACTCGTCTGCTCCTTTGATTTTTATCGGTAATAACATAAAGCCGGAAATTCTTTACACTCCGGTGAAAATGGCGACTATTGCTCCTACAATAGCTCATTTTATGCGCATTCGGGCTCCCAATGCTGCAACTGCTGCCCCTCTGACGGGCATCCATAAATAAATTATATACTCAGACAACAAAGAAAATCAGTAAATTAGTTATCTTTGTGCGTCGGAATACCGAATAAATAAATCAATTAGAAATAATAAAAATAACAATATACAATGGGATTTAATGAATTTATAAGCAAACTTTTTGGTAATAAGGCTACTCGCGATATGAAAGAAATTCAGCCGTGGGTGAATAAAGTAAAAGAAGTCTATCCGGAGATTGCTAAGTTGAGTCACGATGAATTACGTGCGAAAACAGAGGAGCTGAAAAAGTATATCAAAGAATCAGCTGTTGAAGAAAACAAGAAGATAGAAGAGCTGAAAGCTACTATCGAAACTACAGATATTGAAAAGCGTGAGCCTATCTTCTCACAGATAGACAAGCTGGAAAAAGAAGTTCTTGAAAAATATGAAAAAGCTTTGAATGATGTGCTTCCTACTGCTTTTGCAATAGTGAAAGATACAGCACGTCGTTTGAGTGAGAACGAAGAAATAGAAGTAACTGCTACTGAAATGGACCGTAATCTGGCTGCTCAGGGCAAAGACTTCGTTCGTATAGAAGGTGATAAGGCTATTTGGAAGAATCATTGGGTTGCAGGTGGTAATGAAATGACCTGGAACATGGTTCATTACGATGTACAGCTGTTTGGTGGTGTAGTTTTGCACCAGGGAAAAATTGCTGAAATGGCAACCGGTGAAGGTAAGACATTGGTAGCTACTCTTCCGGTATTCTTAAATGCATTGACAGGAAATGGTGTACATGTAGTCACAGTGAACGATTATTTGGCTAAGCGTGACTCTGAATGGATGGGACCGCTTTATATGTTCCATGGTTTGAGCGTAGACTGCATTGATAAGCACCAGCCTAACTCTGAGGCTCGTCGTCGTGCTTACATGGCAGATATTACATTTGGTACAAATAATGAATTTGGTTTCGACTACTTGCGTGATAATATGGCTGTCAGCCCTAGAGATCTTGTACAGCGTAAGCACAATTACGCAATTGTCGATGAGGTGGACTCTGTATTGATTGATGATGCACGTACTCCGTTGATTATTTCAGGTCCTGTTCCTAAGGGCGATGAACAGTTGTTCGAAGTACTTCGTCCGCTGGTAGAACGTCTGGTAGAGGCACAGCGTAAATTGGCTACTCAATATCTTGCTGATGCAAAACGTCTGATTGCTTCTGATAAGAAAGAAGATGTAGAGGCTGGTTTCCTTGCTCTGTTCCGTAGCCATAAAGCATTACCTAAGAATAAGCCACTTATTAAATACCTGAGTGAGCCGGGTATCAAGGCTGGTATGTTGAAGACAGAGGAAATCTACATGGAACAGAACAACAAGCGTATGCCGGAAGCGGTAGAGCCGTTGTACTTCGTAATCGACGAAAAACTGAAGAGTGTAGATTTGACAGATAAGGGTGTTGATTTGATTACTGGTAATTCGCAGGATCCTACTCTTTTCGTTTTGCCTGATATTGCAGGACAACTTTCTGCTTTGGAAAATGAAACAGGACTGAGCGATGAAGAAAAGCTTGCAAAGAAAGACGAACTGCTTACTAACTTTGCTATTAAGTCAGAACGTGTTCACACCATCAACCAGCTGTTGAAAGCATATACCATGTTCGAAAAGGATACTGACTACGTTGTAATGGACGGACAGGTTAAGATCGTTGACGAACAGACAGGACGTATTATGGATGGTCGTCGTTGGAGTGACGGTTTGCATCAGGCTGTAGAAGCGAAAGAAGGTGTTAAGATTGAAGCTGCTACTCAGACATTCGCTACTATCACCTTGCAGAACTACTTCCGTATGTATCACAAACTTTCTGGTATGACCGGTACTGCTGAAACAGAAGCAGGAGAGTTCTGGGATATCTATAAACTGGATGTTGTGGTAATTCCGACTAACCGTCCGATTGCACGTATTGACATGAACGACCGTGTATATAAGACTAAGCGTGAAAAATATAAAGCGGTCATCGAAGAAATCGAAAAGATGGTTCAGGCAGGACGTCCAGTACTGGTAGGTACTACTTCAGTCGAAATTTCTGAAATGTTGAGTAAGATGCTTACTTTGCGTAAGATTCAACATAATGTCCTGAATGCGAAGTTGCATCAGAAAGAAGCTGACATTGTAGCGAAGGCTGGTCAGAGTTCGACTGTAACTATCGCTACTAACATGGCAGGTCGTGGTACTGATATTAAGTTGAGTCCAGAAGTTAAGGCTGCTGGAGGTTTGGCTATCATTGGTACAGAACGTCATGAATCACGTCGTGTAGACCGTCAGTTGCGTGGTCGTGCAGGACGTCAGGGTGACCCGGGCTCTTCTGTATTCTTTGTATCTTTGGAAGATGATTTGATGCGTTTGTTTGCTTCCGATCGTCTTGCTAACTGGATGGATAAGATGGGATTCAAGGAAGGAGAAATGATCGAACACAGCATGATTTCCAAATCCATCGAACGTGCCCAGAAGAAAGTGGAAGAAAATAACTTTGGTATCCGTAAGCGTCTGCTTGAATACGATGATGTGATGAATAAGCAACGTACCGTAGTTTACACGAAGCGTCGTCATGCTTTGATGGGTGAACGTATCGGTATGGATATTGTCGACATGATTTGGGATCGTTGTGTCAATGCTGTTGAACAACCTGATTACGAAGATGTGAAGATGGAAATTCTTCAGACACTGGCTATGGAGACTCCGTTCAGTGAAGAAGACTTCCGTAACAAGAAGAAAGAGGATTTGGCAGAACAGACTTTCCAGGAAGCTATGACATTGTTTAAGCGTAAAACGGAACGTATGGCTGCTATAGCTAATCCGGTAATTAAGCAAGTGTACGAAGCACAGGGACATATGTATGAAAACATTATGATTCCTATCACCGATGGCAAGCGTATGTATAATATTTCTGTAAACTTGAAAGAAGCATACGAAACAGAATCTAAGGCTATCGTGAAGGCTTTTGAAAAAGCTATTTTGCTTCACACTATTGATGATGCATGGAAGGAAAATCTGCGTGAACTGGATGAATTGAAACATTCTGTACAGAACGCAAGCTACGAACAGAAGGATCCGCTGTTGATTTTCAAGCTTGAATCTGTTACTTTGTTCGATAATATGGTTGGCAAGATCAACAATAATACGATTTCTATCTTGATGCGCGGACAGATACCTGTTCAGGAACCACAGCAAGTGCGTGAAGCTGCTCCGGAACCAGAACGCCCTCGTCAGCAGTATCGTGAAGAAAAGCAGGATTTGAATGATCCAGACCAGCAGGCTGCAGCCGGACGTGATACACGCGAAGCAAAACAGGAACCATATCGTGCTGAAAAAACAGTAGGTCGTAATGATCCTTGTCCTTGCGGTAGTGGCTTGAAGTACAAAAACTGCCACGGACGTGATAAAGTGTAAGTTTTGACTGAGAAATAAATAAAGTTTGAGAATGTCATTCTTCGGGTGTGAACTCGTGGGATGACATTCTTTTTTTCTTTATACTCTCTACAATATTTTTCTTTGGTGCTGATAAATGCTTATTTATTTGTACAAAAATGATGAAAGTTTGTACAGAAAAAAATAAAATATCACGATGTTTTCTTGAAAAGATGATGAATTTTTTTTGTTTATTGGTATTGAATGTCATCTGTTAATGAGTGATGTTACAAATCTTAATATGTGTATCTAAATTTTTTCGTTTAAATTCTTTTTTATAGCTTTGTTTCGTTAGAGTTTTATTTAAATAGACTATGATGAAAATATATACTTTGTGTGCTGTTGCACTGATGTGCTGCCTTGCATCGTGTAGTTCGATACAAACTTTGACGTTCGATCAGTTGTGTCCGGCTACAGTGAATTTTCCCGAACGAGTTAGAAATGTTGCGGTCGTTAATAATATGCCTGCTACTCCAGAAGCCAAAAGGACTTTGCTGACATTGGGAGAAATGAATGGAAATGGTAAGAAATCGGCAGAAATGCTGGCTTCTTCATTGGCCGATTCCAAATATTTTAATCAGGTGATGATTTGTGATTCGGCTTTAAATGATACTCATTTTGCAGGTAGACGGATTCTTACTCAGAAAGAAGTGCAGCAACTCGCTGGTGAACTTGATGCTGACCTTATTTTTTCATTGGATCAGGTCGGTATCCAGACTGAGCGTGATGAACTTGTTTATCCGGGGATTGCTGCATCATGGCCGGTTATTAAAGCAAAAGTTACTCCTGTTTTAAGCATTTATCTACCGGAGCGTGAAAGACCGATACAGGTGATTGCTAAAACAGACAGTTTGCAGTGGGATGCAGGCTTGGCTCCTTCAGACAGGCAGATGCAGGAGGAAGCAGCTTCATATGCTGCATATATGCTTACCCAGATGCTGGTGCCTTACTGGAAACAAACAGAACGTATATATTATGACGGTGGTTGTGTAGAAATGCGTGATGCAGCTGTTTGTGTAAGAGAAAACGACTGGCAGGGTGCATACGATTTATGGAAATCACTGTTCGATCATAGCAAATCGAATAAGCTGAAAATAAAGTCAGCTTTTAATCTGGCTTTGGCTTCTGAAATGCAAGGTGACTTACCTCAAGCTGAAAAATGGATGAAAGAGGTTGAAAAACGAGTAACTGCCGGGTCAGACGAAGAAGCAGTGTGGAAGTTTTATGCCGCACAGTTGGCAGAAAGGTCGAAAGATTTTCCTTATTTAAATGCCCAAATGGGCCGTTTTGGAAACAAATTCTAGTATTATCTGTTGCGCGAAAGATTTTTTTTGTACATTTGAGGTAATAAAATTCGATAAACATGATGAACATTAGTGAACAGTCGCACGCTTCTATAGCTTCTGCTCTGGAAGAAGCTCTCAGCAGATATGCTGTGAAAAATGATAGTTCGGTAGTAACAGATATTCATTTGCAGCCAAAACAAGATAGCGGAGAACTAGTTGTCTTCAACGATGATGATGAAGAACTGGCACGTGCCGTTATTGCTGAATGGGTGGATTATGATGGAGAAGACTTTTATACAGAAGTCGAGCCATTGCTCCGTGCGGAAGTTACAGCATTGAAAAATGAAAAAGGTCTGGACAAGCTTTGCCTGATGAAGCCTTATTCGTTTGTACTAGTAGATGAAGAAAAGGAAACTGTTTCGGAACTTTTGCTTATAGACGATGAGGACACTTTATTGCTAAGCGATGAGTTGTTGAAAGGACTTGATGAAGAACTGGATGCCTTCTTGAAAGATTTGCTGGAAAAATAATCAGTAAATCTATCTGCTTCTAGAAAAAATATCGGTGACTTATCAAATTTAATACTATGGGGGAGCGCATTACCTTTCGTAAAAATGAGCGTCTGCATACGATTAATCCCCGTTGGAGAGGAAATCCAATTGTTAAGGTGAAGTTTTTCAATCGTCAGCATCGCTGGCGTCCGGGAATGGGTAGTGTGCTTAAATGGCGTTTTTCCCCCAATCCGCAGCGTAAGGAAAAAAGAACGATAAAATGGAATCCGAAGGTTCATTTTCTTCGTTCTTTGGATGCTGTAGTGGGTAATACATTGATATGGCTTGGTCATAACTCTTTTTTCCTGCAGGTAGGAGGAAAGCGTTTTATGATAGATCCTGTATATGGAAGTATTCCTTTCGTAAAGCGTAGAAGCCAGTTTCCTGCCAATCCTTCCATATTTACTAATATTGATTATCTGCTTATCAGCCACGATCATTTCGATCATTTGGACAAACCGAGTGTGGCTCGTCTTTTTGCCGATAATCCGCAGATGAAACTGTTTTGTGGTATTGGTACGGGTGCTTTGATAAAGAGCTGGTTCCCGACAATGGAAGTGATTGAGGCTGCGTGGTATCAACAGCATCGTGATGGCGACTTGCGATTGACGTTTCTGCCGGCACAGCATTGGAGCAAGCGTGGAGTAAACGATGGGGGAGAACGGTTGTGGGGGGCTTTTATGATAGAAGCCGATGGTATTACAATCTACAACAGTGGTGATACAGGATATGCCCGTCATTTCAGCGAACTTCCGGAACTGTTTCCACATATCGATTATTGCATGATAGGAATAGGTGCGTATAAGCCGCGTTGGTTTATGAAGCCTAATCATATATCACCCTATGATGCACTTACAGCTTCGACAGATATGAATGCCCGTATCACCGTACCGATGCATTACGGTACGTTCGATCTTTCAGACGAGCCTTTGTTCGATCCTCCTCATGTCTTTGCAGCAGAAGCTCGTAAGCGAGATATGCCCGTTCTGCTTCCTGAACTGGGAGAAATTGTCAAGCTCAGTCATCAGCGCTAATTCTGAGAGATTTTTATTTTCCCGTTTCTTTAGGTGCTATTATCAGATTATCTTTGGGTACGACGATGGTCCGTTGGGCTGTCGAGTCATTGTTTATGCTGGTTACTTCGCCTTTTGTGGTAAAGTATACATAATTTCCCATGTCATAAAAACGGTAAACTTTTACTCCATCGTGTTCGAACAGGTAACTTATAGTATATGTATCGTTATTCTGAGGTGCTTTGTTCTGAATAGGTATTCCTACGCCACAGGAGGAGAATATCATGGAACACAGAGAAATAAGGCCTGTATAAAATAAACTTGCTTTCATGCTTAAAAGTTTGGGGTTATTCGTTTTCACAAATATATCCAAAATTCTGATTATACAGGAGTTTATGGCTGGAATTTATTTTATAGCAGTATGCTGAAAGGAGTTTATCTGAGGAAATGAATGGGGAATAAAAAAACTTGAAGCAGGTTTGATGTATTCCTGCTTCAAGTTTATTATAGAGGGTATTTAATTTACTTTTTCAGTGCAGCAATGCTTTCTTTCAATGCGGCAATCTTAGTTTCAGCATCAGCTTGTTTTTTACGTTCCATTTCAATAACGTTTGCCGGTGCCTTGCTTACAAATTTTTCATTGTTCAGTTTCTTCAATACGCTCTGTAAGAATCCTTCCTGATACTTCAGGTCTGCTTCCAGCTTCTTCAGTTCTTCTTCTACGTCGATAAGATTACCCAGCGGTATGAAGTATTCTGTTGTACCTACCATGAATGAAGCAGCACCTTCTGGCTTACTTTCTACTACAGTTACAGCAGAGAGGTTTGCCATCTTCTTCACAACCTCTGCATATGCCATCAGCTGAGTGTTTTCTCCAAGTACGAGCATTTCGAGTACTTCTTTCTGTGCAATGTTTTTCTGCAAGCGGATGTTGCGGATACCTGAAATGATTTCTTTCAGCTGATCGAATGCATTGCAAAGTTCGTTGGCTGCCTGTAAGTCACGACCGCAGAAAGTTTCCAGCTGAGCAACCATGATACTTTCTCCCGGTTTGCGATCGTAAATATGCTGCCACAATTCTTCTGTAATGAATGGCATAAACGGATGAAGCTGACGCAACAGAACATCGAAGAAATGTAATGTAGATTCGTATGTCTTTTTGTCGATAGGCTGACCGTATGCAGGTTTTACCATTTCCAGATACCAGCTTGAGAATTCATCCCAGAACAGTTTGTAAACCAGCATCAGCGCTTCGCTCAAACGATATTTGCTAAACAAGTCGTCCATTTCGGCAGAAACCTTAACCAGCAGGTTATCGAACCATTCGGTTGCCAGCTTAGCATATTCCGGCTGTTCGATGTCGGCTACTTGCCAGCCTTTTACCAGACGGAAAGCATTCCATATCTTGTTGTTGAAGTTACGTCCTTGTTCACACAGTGCATCGTCGAACAAGATATCGTTTCCGGCAGGTGCAGAAAGCATCATTCCCATACGTACACCGTCAGCACCATATTGCTCTATCAAATCCAGCGGATCGGGTGAGTTACCCAATGATTTTGACATCTTGCGTCCAATCTTATCGCGTACGATACCGGTGAAATATACATTCTTAAACGGCATATCGCCCATGTATTCATAGCCGGCCATAATCATACGTGCTACCCAGAAGAAAATGATATCCGGACCAGTTACCAGGTCGGAGGTAGGATAGTAGTATTTGATTTCTTCATTACCCGGATTGTTGATACCGTCGAAGAGTGAGATAGGCCACAACCATGAAGAGAACCAAGTATCCAGACAGTCGTCATCCTGACGCAAGTCTTCTACTTTCAGATTTTGGTTACCGGTTTTTTCTTTAGCCAGTTCCAAAGCCTTTTCAGGAGTTTCGGCTACTACAAAGCCACCTTCAGGCAAGTAATAAGCCGGAATACGTTGACCCCACCACAACTGACGGCTGATACACCAGTCTTTGATGTTTTCCAACCAGTTGCGATATGTATTTTTATATTTAGCAGGGTAGAACTTCAGTTCGTCGTTCATTACAGGAGGCAAAGCCATGTCTGCAAAGTGCTGCATGCGCAGGAACCACTGCATAGAAAGTTTCGGCTCGATAGCTACGTTGGTGCGTTCAGAGAAACCTACCTTATTGGTGTAAGCTTCTACCTTTTCCAGCAAGTCGGCAGCAGCCAGGTCTTTTTCAATCTGTTCACGAACATCAAAGCGATCCATGCCTACGTACATACCAGCAGCTTCGCTGATAGTTCCGTTGTCGTTGAAAATATCGATAGAAGGCAGGTTGTATTTTTCTCCCAGCATGTAGTCGTTTACATCGTGTGCTGGAGTTACTTTCAGACAACCGGTACCAAACTCAATGTCTACATAGTCATCTTCGATAACCGGAATGACACGTCCAACCAGCGGAACGATTACTTTCTTACCTTTCAGCCACTGGTTTTTCGGGTCGTTTGGATTGATACACATTGCAGTATCACCCATAATTGTTTCAGGACGTGTAGTAGCTACTACTGCATATCTGCCTTCCGGATCGCCTTCTACTTTGTAGCGCAGATAGAAAAGTTTACTGTGTTCTTCTTTGTAAATAACTTCTTCATCGCTGAGGGCAGTCAAGGCTTTCGGGTCCCAGTTTACCATACGTACACCGCGGTAAATCAATCCTTTATTGTATAAGTCGACGAAAACTTTAATAACACTTTCGCTACGTTTTTCATCCATTGTGAAAGCAGTGCGGTCCCAGTCGCATGAAGCACCCAGCTTACGGAGCTGCTTCAAGATAATACCTCCGTGTTCTTCGGTCCATGCCCATGCGTGTTTCAAGAACTCTTCGCGGGTAAGGTCGGTTTTCTTTATACCCTGTTGAGCCAGTTTGTTTACTACTTTAGCTTCTGTTGCAATAGAAGCGTGGTCTGTTCCCGGAACCCAGCAGGCATTTTTGCCAGTCATACGGGCGCGGCGTACCAGAATATCCTGAATGGTATTGTTAAGCATGTGTCCCATGTGGAGCACTCCGGTTACGTTTGGCGGCGGAATCACGACGGTATACGGTTGGCGTCCGTCGGGTTTAGAACTGAAAAGTTTATTGTCCAGCCAATACTGGTACCATTTCCCTTCCACATCAGCGGGATTGTACTTACTTGCTAATTCCATTTTTCTATATCGTTTTTAAATGTTTGTTTTTATACGTTTTAGGTTGCAAAATTAATAAAAGTAGTTGGATTTCTGATATTATGCCCTGAAAAACGTCTTTCTATGGCTGTATAAAATTTTACCCCTTCATACCAGTCAGCGTATGAAGGGGTAAAAACGGCTGCATACCTGGGTTAGTATGCAGTTTTTTATAAAGAATATAAACTTTTTTCTTAGTTACCTTCCGTTTTCTTAAATCAATTCGTCGGAAGTGTATCCCTGAGGCAATGTGCGGCAGTTATAGCCTGAAGCCATAATTTCACCGTAAGCTCCGGCAGAACGGAGTGCGATAAGATCGCCTCGTTTCACACGGTTCAGGTCGATAGCTTTGCCGAAAACATCAGATGATTCACAGATAGGACCTACTACATCATAAGTTTCGTTCGGTTCTTCGGAAGTAATGTTCTCTATCTTATGATAAGCCTGGTAGAGAGCCGGACGGATAAGGTCGGTCATACCTCCATCGACAATAGCAAACTGTTTGTTTGTTCCCTGTTTTACGTAGATAACTTTAGTGATAAGACTTCCGCACTGACCTACTACAGAACGTCCCAATTCGAAGTGTAATGTCTGTTGCGGACGCAGCTTCAGATGTTTATGATAAGTAGCGAAATAATCAGCAAAGTCGGGGATAGGCTGGCGGTTCGGATGAGCATAGTCTATACCAAGTCCACCACCGACATTGATATGTTCTACGATGATCTGGCGTGCGTAAAGTTTTTCCTGCAAATCGTTTATGCGATTACACAGAGCTACAAAGTCTCCCATATCCAGAATTTGTGAACCGATATGGAAGTGCAAGCCTACAAACTTCACATTGTTCATTTCGAGTGCACGGTCTATCACCTTATCCATGTCTTGCATGCTGATACCAAACTTGTTCTCTGCAAGTCCGGTGGTAATATTGGCATGGGTATGTGCGCCGACATCCGGATTGATGCGGAAAGCTACTCGGGCAATTTTTCCTTTTGCTGCTGCCAGTTCGTTGATTACTTCCAGTTCTGGAACAGACTCTACATTAAAGCAGAAAATGTCGTGATCTAGTCCCAGGTTTATTTCACGGTCGGTTTTCCCGACTCCTGCATACACAATTTTGCTTGCTGGGAATCCTGCTTTGATTGCTGCTGCAATTTCACCTCCACTTACACAGTCTGCTCCCAGTCCATGCTCACGGATAATGCTCAACACCTTTGGATTAGCATTAGCTTTAATTGCATAGTGCACACAAAACTTATTGTATTTGGCAGCCTCTGTACGGATTACGTTTAACGTATCTCTCAGCAGGTTTGCATCATAATAATAAAACGGGGTTTCCAGTTCGCGGAATTTATTGATGGGAAATGTTCCTTTCATATACTGTAAAGAATTAAGTTGTAAAAAAAACGGACGATGCGATTCGAATATAACCGTATCATCCGTTTTCTTTTGATGATTATTTATTATTAAATAAAACGTCGCTTAATGATTGCAGTGCTGTCTTCTTATCCGATTCTCGAATCAGGAACGAAATGTTGTAATTGCTTCCTCCAAACGAAATCATACGTACAGGAATGTTACGCATTGCCTGGATAGCTTTTGCTTCAAATCCGATATTTTCCCATTCCAGATCTCCCACAACGCAAACGATACACATGTCATGGTCTACGGTTACAGTACCATATTTCTTCAGGTCGTTTACGATTTCATTCAGATGTTTGGTATTGTCAATAGACATCGATACACCTACTTCAGAGGTACAAACCATATCGATGGGTGTCTGGTAGCTTTCGAAAATTTCGAATACTTTACGCAAGAAACCGTGAGCCAGTAACATACGGCTTGACTTGATCTTGATAGCAGTGATATTGTCTTTTGCTGCAACAGCTTTAATCTTACCTTTTTCAGTTTCGTTTGAGATAAGTGTACCCGGTGCACTTGGTTCCATTGTGTTGAGCAGACGTACCGGAATATTAGCATATTTGGCAGGTTGCACACAAGTCGGGTGCAGAATCTTAGCTCCGAAGTATGCCAGTTCTGCAGCTTCTTCGAAGTGAAGCTGACGTACCGGAGAAGTTTTGTCTACCACGCGCGGATCATTATCGTGCATTCCGTCAATATCAGTCCATATCTGGATTTCTGAAGCGTTTACAGCTGCACCGATAAGAGAAGCGGTATAATCACTACCTCCACGTTGCAAGTTGTCTATTTCTCCGTAAGCATTGCGGCAGATAAATCCTTGTGTAATATATATTTCCTGTCCAGGATTTGCTTCAAGCTGTAAAGCCAGTTTCTCGCGGATGTAGTTTAAGTCGGGTTCGCTGTTTTTGTCTGTGCGCATAAATTCCAAAGCCGGAATCAAAACCGCTTTCACGCCTTGTTCGCAGAGATAATTAGTTACCATGTTGGTAGAAATGATTTCTCCCTGTGCAAGAATAACTTTTTCTTCGAACAGTGTAAATATATCCTTTGTGAAAGATCGGATGTAGTCGAATACCGATTTTACGAACTCCAGAGTCTTCTGTTTATACTCTTCGGTAGAGAAAAGTTCATCAATATGCTGTTTATATTTTGCTTCCAGCTTATTGATTACTTCGTTTGCTCCTTCGGGATTTTTCTTGTATAGATAATCCGAAATTTCAACCAGTGTGTTGGTTGTACCCGACATTGCAGACAATACTACTATTTTCTGCTCGCCATCAGTAATTAATTTGGCAACATCTTTCATTCTCTGTGCAGAGCCTACTGATGTTCCTCCAAACTTTAAGACTTTCATTTCTAGTTTCGAATTTTAATTGTTCTATAAAATACTCTTTCTTTTGGGCGCAAAGATACGAATATTTTATGGTTCTTTTTAATAATGATAATAAAATCTCTAACAATTTGTCTTTTTTAGTATTCACTTGCTTCGCGCAACTGATGTTGTCCGCAGCAGTATACTTTTCCTGGAAACTCGCTTAAAAGGTTCAGGTTGTGGGTTGTCATGATGATAGCCGTCCCCTGTGTACATATTTCCTGAAGCAATTTGACGATGTTTCTGCCAGTCTCTACATCCAGGTTTCCGGTAGGTTCATCAGCCAGGATTATTTCAGGCTTGTTCAATATTGCACGTGCTATGACGATACGCTGCTGTTCGCCGCCTGAGAGTTCATTCGGCATCTTGTAGCCTTTGTTTTCCATGCCTACCAGACGTAATACTTCTTCAATTCGACTTTCTCTTTCTGAAAATTGCTTCCAGCCTGTAGCACGCAGTACGAAATCCAGATTATCGTATACAGTACGGTCGGTCAGAAGCTGGAAATCCTGAAATACGATGCCCAGTTTCCGTCGCAGGCTGGCAATATTTTTTTGCTTGATGGTACGCATATCGTAACCCAATACAGTTGCTTCTCCTTCGCATATATCCAGTTCACCGTATATGGTTTTCAGGAAAGTCGACTTACCGGTACCCACTTTTCCTATCAGGTAGACGAACTCACCTTTTTTCAGTTCAAAGTTTACATTGTTCAGTATGCCTAGCTCCTGCTGGTTGATATCTACATTTTTATAACTTATGAGTGGTTGGTCTTCCATAAAATCAATGTTTCTTCCAGTTTTCGCTGTGGCGTTCTTTTAATTCGCGTGCTAAATCTTCAATGCGGTAGCCTTTCGATGTCAGCAGTACGATAAGGTGATAAAGCAAGTCGGCTCCTTCATAAATCAGGCGTTCGTCTGTTCCGTTGCATGCTTCGATGATTGTTTCTACTGCTTCTTCACCTACTTTCTGAGCCATTTTGTTGACTCCCGATTTGAAAAGACTTGTCGTATAAGATTTCTCAGGCATTTCTTCGTGACGTTTGTCGATGAAGTCTTGCAACTCTTTCAGGAACATAATATCCTGTTCGTTCTTTTCACCCCAGCAAGTATCTGTTCCTGTATGACAAACTGGTCCTGCAGGATTTACCTTTATCAGCAGCGTGTCATTGTCGCAGTCGGCCGCAATGGAAACTACATGCAGGAAATTGCCGCTTTCTTCACCTTTTGTCCATAATCTGTTTTTGGTGCGGCTAAAGAATGTGACTTTTCCAGTTTCCACTGTTTTATTGTATGCTTCTTCATTCATGAATCCCAGCATCAGTACCTTTTGGGTATAATTATCTTGAATGATGGCAGGAACAAGTCCGTTCATCTTCCCAAAATCTAAATCCATATTTTATATATTTTAAAATTAAACTCTAACGTTGATTCCTTCTTTGCAAAGGTATGCTTTTAATTCGGGAATAGGAATCTCACCGAAATGAAAAACGCTGGCGGCTAGTGCTGCATCCGCTTTTCCGATAGTAAAAGCATCTCTAAAGTGTTCCTTGTTTCCTGCTCCTCCCGAAGCGATGACGGGGATAGTCAGTATTTGGCTTAGTTGGGACAGGGCATCATTGGCGTAACCGTTTTTTACTCCATCATGGTCCATGCTTGTGAACAATATTTCTCCTGCTCCACGTTCATTGGCTTCCCGCGCCCATTCAAAAAGATTCCGGTCTGTTTCTTTCCTGCCGCCGTTCAGGTAACATTTCCACCCGTCTGCTGTTTGCTTGGCGTCGATTGCTACTACGCATACTTGAGAGCCAAAGTGAGAGGCTATGTCGTCTATCAACTGCGGATTGCGGATAGCCGAAGAATTGATGGAGATTTTATCAGCTCCGGCGCTGAGCAGACGATCTACATCGCTTAATTCATGGATACCTCCTCCTACCGTGAAAGGTATGCTGATATGTGCAGCAATACGTTTTACCAGGTCGGTAAAGGTTTTTCGTCCTTCGTGACTGGCTGTTATATCCAGATATACCAGTTCGTCAGCCCCTTGTTCGCTGTATATCTTTCCTAGTTCTACAGGATCACCGGCTTGTCGGAGATTTACAAAATTCGTTCCCTTTACGGTTTGTCCGTCTTTGATATCCAGACATGGGATAATTCGTTTTGCTAACATATATATTGTACTATTTTATTTAAAGATAACGGCTTAACTCTCTCAGTGAAATTTTACCTTCGTACAAAGCCTTTCCTACAACTACAGCAGGTATACCTGATTCGTGTAGCTTCAGAATATCATCAATACTGCTTACGCCTCCGCTTGCTATCAGATGTATATCGGGAAAGGCAGCCATAATATCTTTGTAAAGTGGAGTAGAGGGACCTTCCAGCATTCCATCGCGGCTAATGTCAGTACAGAGCACTTTGTTGATACCTTTTTCTATATAGTTTTTAAGAAACGGCATTAGTTCTTGAGTACTCTCTTCCTTCCATCCGCTAATAGCTATCTTGTTGTCTTTTACATCTGCTCCGAGTATTATTTTCTCTTCACCATATTTTTCTAACCACTGGCAAAATAATTCGGGCTGTTTTACGGCTATGCTCCCCAATGTTACCATCTGAGCTCCGTTGTCGAAAGCAATGACAAGATCTTCATCACTTTTTACACCTCCTCCGAAATCGATTATCAAAGATGTCTGACTTGCAATTCTGTCAAGAACTCGATAATTTACTACATGATGTGAAGCTGCTCCATCCAGATCGACTACATGCAAGCGGCTTATTCCGTAAGCTTCGAATTCCTTGGCAACTTCTACCGGATTTTCGTTATATACCTTTTGTGAGTCATACTTACCTTGTGAAAGACGTACGCATTTTCCGTCAATGATATCTATGGCAGGAATAAATTCTATCATAATATTATCTATATCGTTGGAGAGCAATGTTTATAAATCGAGAAAATTAGTGAGAATTCTTTCTCCGTTTTTACCACTTTTTTCAGGATGAAACTGTGTCGCATAAAAGTTATCTTTATGCAATGCAGAACTGTAAGGCAGAATGTAGTCTGTCTGAGCAGCCGTGCAGTCGTTCAGAGGAACGTAGTAACTATGTACGAAGTAGACATATTCTTCGCGGTTGAATCCTCGGAACAGATCACTATTGGTATGTGAAATTGTATTCCATCCCATGTGTGGAATTTTGTCTTCATGTTTTAGAGGTTGGAAACGTTTTACTTCAGCATCAAATATACCCAGACAGTCTACATTTCCTTCTTCCGAATGCTTGCACATCAGCTGCATGCCCAGACAAATTCCCAATACAGGTTGTTTCAGTTCTTTTATAAGTCTGTCAAGTTGATTATCCCGTAAATATTGCATGGTATTGCGTGCTTCTCCTACTCCGGGAAAAATAATCTTGTCTGCCTTTAGCAGCAATTCCTTGTCTGCAGTTATGACAGGAGTTATTCCCAGACGGCGTAGGGCATAATCTACGGAAAATATATTGCCAGCATTGTATTTTATGATAGCTACATTCATTCTTTTATTTTATTTGTATTTTGCAAAAGTAACGAAATATTGTGAACTTCCTAATATTTCTGACAAAAAGTTCATTGTATGCATCTGGTTGTAACAAGTTTTCTCTAAAATATGCAATATTTAGGCTTTTAAGAATATCTGTTGGTGAGAAAAAATGAAGAATTTACAAGCAAACTATTGCAGATTAAGGAAAATGTACTACCTTTGCAACCGCAATCGAGAGAGATAGCAAAATTAAGAATAAAAATAATGGTGCGTTAGTTCAGTTGGTTAGAATACATGCCTGTCACGCATGGGGTCACGGGTTCGAGTCCCGTACGCACCGCAGAAGTCTGCAAATCATTTTGATTTGTAGACTTTTTTTATGTTATAAACTGTAGTCTTGACATTTTTCATTACCGAATCATTGCAGAATTTCTAACCGTTGCAACGGCTTATGTACAAACTCGTAGATTTTATCTTTTCCTATTTGCTTATATTATTTAGTTGACAAGTTTTTTGTTGTAGATCTTGCTGACGAACATTATCATTCGAAAAAGGATAGAAAAAGAAAAGCATATGGTTATAAGAAAGGGTAAAAAAGTACCATATCAGTAAGCAAATAATCCGAAACAGAGTGAATAGATCTTAAATTTGACAGATATTAGATAATAAAGTATCAAACGCTCTTGAGTCAGATGTGCTATATTTGCAAAAAATACTATGATATATGAAAAACAAAAACTATTTGTATGGTTTATTGCTGTACGGATTCATAGCCGGATTTACCTCTCCGGTTTCAGCCGAAATCCGTCAGTGTGATAAAGAATTTATATCCTCAGATGATTCACACATCGTTTATATGGGAAGAATTAGCCGGAGTATTCCTCATATTGTCCGCTTTACTTATCCGGGAGTCAGTATACTGGCAAACTTTGAAGGAACATCCTTACAGATGAAAGCAAAACCGGGAAGCGGAGCGTTTATGGTAGAAGTTGACGATGAATTGCCTTATCGGATTAACTTCGCTGAAAACGATTCGATCCAGACGTTAGCAGAAGGATTACCGGAAGGAACACACCGTGTTCGCATTATGTATGCCATAGAAGGATATGAACTGAAGCCAGCATTCAAGGGCTTTTATTTAGATAAAGGATGCAGACTGGCCGAGGCTCCGGTGTTACCTGAACGTCGAATTGAATTTATCGGTAATTCCATTACTTGCGGTTATGGAGTAGAATCAGAAAATCCTTCTGATCCGTTTACCTATGAAACGGAAAATCATTTTTATACATATGCAGCCCGTACGGCAAGAGCATTGAAAGCCCAGCATCTGGTAGTGGCCCGTTCCGGAATCGGTGTATACCGTAACTACGGTGCACCTCGTTCGGGCAGTAAGGACTGTATGCCTGCCATGTACGAACAGGTCCTTTTTACAGACTCTACAGAGTTATGGGATCATACGCTTTATACACCGGATGTGGTGTGTATTAATTTGGGAACAAATGATACAAGTCTCGACAATTATGACATGAATCTGCTGGCTGAGGGATATCGCAGTTTTGTGAAAAAGCTCCGTGCTGTCTATCCTCATGCTAAACTGGTATTGCTGACAGGTTCCATGATGAATGGAAAACCATTAGATGATGTAAAGAAAGCAATGGATACCGTAGTGGGTGAAATGAACAGTCAGGGGGATAAAGAGATATATCGTTTTGATATGTCGCCTCAGACAGGTTCGCTGGGGATAGGTGCTAGTTACCATCCTTCCATGCGACAGCATCAGAAGATGGCTTCAGAGCTGACCGCCTTCCTTAAAAAACTGATGAAATGGTAAACTGAAAGAATTACTTTAAAATATTGAAGATATGAAAAAATGGATTATCAGTGCCTGTCTGCTGATGATGCAGGCTGGGGCATGGGCAAAAGTTACATTGCCTGATATTATGAGTGACAATATGGTTTTGCAGCAACAGACAGAAGCCTGTTTGTGGGGAAAAGCCAATGCAAATGCCGAAGTTACAATCCGTCCGTCGTGGAATCGTGAAACATACAAGGTTACTGCCGGTGCAGACGGAAAGTGGATTGCAAAGATTAAGACTCCTACGGCAAGTTACAACACTTACACCATTTCTATTTCCGATGGTGAAGAAATCATTTTGAATAATGTACTGGTTGGAGAAGTATGGTTCTGTTCTGGTCAGTCGAACATGGAGATGCCGTTGAGAGGCTTCTGGAATTGTCCGATAGCAGGAGCTAATGAAACGATCGCTACTTCATCAAAGTGGAAAGGAATCCGTGTAGCTACTGTTGAAAAGAACGGACAATTGCAGCCTGTCGACGAATGTAAAGGAAGCTGGAAAGTTAGTAATCCGGAAAATGCTCCGGCATTCAGCGCGACAGCCTTTAACTTTGCGATGATGATGAATCAGGTACTGGATATTCCAATTGGTATTATCAACTGTAGCTGGGGAGGTTCGATGGTAGAAGGATGGTTGCCTCGTGAGATTGTTTCTCAATATCCCGATATTGACCTGAAACGTGATATCCGTAAGGAAGACGGACACGACTGGTGGCATTATCTGAGTCCGACATTGATGTACAACGGTATGCTGAAACCTTTGCAGAATTACACTATTAAGGGATTTTTGTGGTACCAGGGAGAATCGAACGTAGGTAAACATAAAACGTATGCTGAACGTTTGAAAACGATGGTCGAACTCTGGCGTAAAGAGTGGGGATTGGGTGAGTTGCCGTTCTATTATGTAGAGATAGCTCCATTCAATTCTACAGAAACTACAGGATGTGCATTGCTTCGCGAAGCACAGTTCCAGGCACAGTCTATCATTCCAAACAGTGGAATGATTTCTACAAACGATTTGGTAGAACCTTATGAAATAAAAAATGTTCATCCTAAAAATAAGACTGATGTAGGAAAACGTCTTGCCTATATGGCATTGAGTAAGACTTATCATGTTCCGGGTATAGAAGCTTACGGACCAGTCTACAAATCGATGGAAGTAAAGGATGGTGCAGCTATTTTGTCATTCGATCATGCAGAAGAAGGATTTAACCGTTTGTCTGATATGGAAGGATTTGAGGTTGCAGGAAGTGACAAGGTCTTTTATCCGGCAAAAGCTGAGGTCTTTAATAATTTGCAGATAAAGGTGACTTGTGATAAGGTTGCACAGCCCGTTGCTGTACGTTATTGTTTCCGAGATTTCCAGCCGGGAAATGTTGCAAATCTTCGTGAACTTCCTTTATATCCGTTCCGCACTGATAATTGGGAATAATAGATGCTGCTACAACAACATTGTGAAAGTTGGCTTTTATAGAGTAGTTATTTTATAATGTTTTTAATATGTGACAGTGATTTTTGTAAAATATGGGAATTTACAATTACTTAAAATTTGCAGGTGTTCGTCTGTTATTATTATTTGTATTTTGCATAAATACTTTTGAACTTTTGGGAAATAATAACCAGCGTGTTATTGTGCTGACAGATATTGAGGCTGATCCGGATGATACCCAATCTTTGATACGTTTACTGTTATATTCTAATCAAATAGATGTCAAAGGGCTGATAGCTGTTACCTCTACGCATTTAAAGAATAATATTTATCCTGAATCTATAAATAGAGTAATAGAGGCTTATAAAAAAGTACGTCCTAATTTATTGAAGCATGAATCAAATTATCCGTCATCGGATTATTTGTATAGCTGTGTAAAAAAAGGAGTTCCTGTTTATGGAATGCAGGGAGTTGGAGATGATTTCACTTCAGAAGGATCTGAATGGATTATAAAAGAGCTGCAAGTAAACGATGACCGTCCTCTCTGGATTTCGGTATGGGGAGGAGCCAATGTCTTGGCACAAGCATTGTATGATATCCAGAAAAGATTTTCAGAAGCTCAGGCAAATGAATTAATATGTAAGTTAAGAGTCTATTCTATCTCAGATCAGGATGATGCAGGAATATGGATAAGGAATAAGTTTCCTTCTTTATTCTATATAGTTTCTCCAGGAGGCAGATATGGAAGCGCTACATGGCCCGGAATTAATGATGTCGTTAAAGGACTTGATAATAGCTGTGTTTCCAATAAATGGATTTTGGATAATATCCAGCAAGGACATGGACCTTTGGGAGCTGCTTATCCGGATGTTGCCTGGGGTATGGAAGGTGATACTCCTGCATTTTTATCTTTAATACCTAATGGGCTGAGTGTGCCGGAAAAACCTAACTGGGGAGGTTGGGGAGGACGCTATGAATTATATACTCCAGTTTATTGCCCAGGTGGAGAAAATATAGGGAATGTACCTGATGAACCAGAAACTCGTCCTATTTGGACGAATGCTTCTGATACATTTTTTAGGTATGTATATAATCCTTACGGTAGAAGTATAAGGAAGGATAGCTTGTGTTTTTCTGGAAACAGAGCTTCTTTGTATCGTTGGAGAGAAGATTTTCAAAATGATTTTGCAGCGAGAATGGATTGGTGTGTGAAAGATTATGCTGCTGCCAATCATCCTCCAGTTGTAAAGTTATCCCATTCATCAAAAATAGATGTTGTATCGGGAGAATATTGTGTTTTGAATGCTGCAAAAAGTTATGATCCTGACGGTGATCATTTAAGCTTTTTGTGGTTCTCGTATAAGGAAGCTGGCACATGTAAATCTGCTGTTAAATTATTTGAGCCTGAAAATGTTTATAAAGTTGCTTTTATAGCTCCTGAGGTTGATCAAGATGAAACGATACATATCATTCTTAGAGTTACTGATCATGGTTATCCAGCTTTATCAAGATATCAGCGAGTGATTATTTGTGTACATCCTAGAAAGTAGTTTTGTAAGTAATTAAGTTTGTAATATAGAAAGTGCTACTTTCTACTGAATTATTCTAGATTTCTGGAAGATATTCTGATTGATGACAGAAGTTAAATAAAATAGGGCTGATTCCCCAAATGGAATCAGCCCTTGTATTTGTGTTTCTGTGTTATGCTTGATGGATTTACTAGAATTGCACTTCTTCCAAATACAAGACTCTGCTGGAATAATCATTCTGTTTGTGATAATCAACGATATGGTTGTAAGGTATTTCCAGTCCGTTCGCCATCAGATAAGCACCACTGTATACTTTCCCTTCAAAGGCAAGCGGTTGATTGTCTATGCGGTTCAGTTCTGTGATGCGGTACTTTTTGTCAGGATTAAGTCCTGCCATTGTTACGCGAGGCAAATGCTGGTTGACGAAATGTTCTGTTTTCCACCAGTAGAATACGGCCTTGTCCTTTTCAGGGCTAGTGTACATCAGCGAAGCTACTCCCAGGCGGTCGTAAGGTGAGATGAGGCGGTAAATATCTCCCAACTGCACAACTGGGCGAATCTTTTTATAGTCAGCTATAGCCTTGCGGCACAAGTCCTTTTCTTCATCGGTCATATTCTTGGGCTGAATTTCCATACCCAGTCGTCCGCTCATTGCCACATCAATACGGTATTTTAATGGAATGGTACGGAAAGTCTGATGATTAGGAGCTGCGCTGATATGTGAAGCCATGGCAATAGCAGGGAAGAAGTACGATGTTCCCCATTGCATATATACGCGCTGAAGTGCATCGGTATTGTCGCTCACCCAAAATTCATCAAAATAGGGAAGAATACCATAGTTGGCACGTCCGCCACCGCTTGCACATGCTTGAATAGTCAAATCTGGATATTTGGCACGGATGCGCTGGCATATTTTTTCGAATCCTTTGTGGAATTCTATATACATATGGCTTTGTTTATCCGCAGGCAGATAGTTGGAACCATGATTCATGATAGCCATGTTTGCATCCCATTTGATATAAGCTATTTCAGGGTGATTTGTCATCAAGTCGTCTACGACTTTAAATACGAAATCCTGTACTTCCGGATTGGCCAGATCAAGTACTACCTGTGTACCTCCACGTCCCAGTACCGGGTCACGCTGAGGAGCTTTCAGTATCCATTCAGGATGTTTTTCATACAGTTCGCTGGTCGTGTTTGCCATTTCAGGCTCTATCCAGATACCAAACTTGATTCCGTGTTTCTTGGCGTCTCTTATCAATCCCTCAATGCCTTCGGGAAGCTTGTTCTTGTCTACTACCCAGTCGCCCAGTGAAGAACTGTCGTTCTTACGCGGATATTTGTCGCCGAACCATCCGTCGTCCATTACGAAAAGTTCACCTCCCATTGAGGCAATGTCACCCATCATCTGGTCCATGCCCTTCTGGTTAATATCGAAATATACACCTTCCCAGCTGTTCAGCAGAATGTCGCGTACGGTGTTACCATGTGCCAGCTTATACGCTCTTCCCCATTTATGGAAGTTACGGCTCGCACCGCTCAGACCTTCGTTGCTATATGTAAGTGCAACGGCAGGAGTCTGAAATACAGCTCCTTTAGGAAGTGTATACGAAGAGTTCTCTTCGTTGATACCTGCATAAAACTGATGGTAGTCGCTGTCGTCAGTATCTATTCTCAGTTTGTAGTTTCCCGAGTAACAAAGTGCAGCTCCGATAACACGTCCTTTGTTTTCCTGAGGAGCGCCATCGAGTGAAAACATCACTTCCGCGTGCGATGTGTGTGAATTGCGTGCACCGTCTTTGTTCTTGATAATTGTCATGCCCGGTTGTAAAGGCTCTTGGGTAAGCTGACCTTCGTTAGCCCATGAACCTGATAAATGTGAAAACCATACGTTTCCTCTGCGGATTGGCAAGTAGGCAGATGCAAATTGTGTCAGGTAAACAGGTTTTTTCTCTGTGTGGCTTATTTCAGTCCATGTTTCTATCATGTCTACATCTTCGTAGGCTTTATAGCGTACATCTATATAGAAAGGATATACCTTATCTTTCAGACGTACAGTGGTTAGTGTAGCCTGATTCTCTTTATCAGTACTTACGCTTACCACTTCCATTTGTGTTGACATGTTTCCATCACCATGTCTGACAGCCAGTGCAGTTTCTCCAGGGCAGTTCATACCATAAGTCGGATAAGCTGTATGGTCGCAGTTCTTGGCCTCGTTGATATTCTGTAAATCAGTTTCATTTAACTTGTTTCCATAATAAAGATACTTCAGCTCACCACCGGTTGGTGCATTCAGAACAAGCGAAGTGTTTGAGGTAGAAATGCAAATGTTTTGTGCCCACATGTTTCCAGCAAGTAAAGAGAATCCTGCCAGCAGATAGATTTTGTTTTTTACTTTCATGCTTTTCATCTTTTTGATAATCGGTTTATGCAGTTATTAACTCATTTGCAAAAATAGTAATTATTTTATGAACAGACTGATATGGTTTTATCTTATTTTGATAGAAAGGTGGAAGTAAGATAAAATATTATCGGGAACAGGTGATAAAAGTTTGTACAGAAAATAAAAAAATATCAGCATGTTTTCCTGAAGATATCAGCATATTTCTTTGAAAATATCAGCATGTTTTTTCTTCGGTTTTATGGTTTTGTCATTTTATTATGTATATTTGTGATAATGAAAACAAATGCTATGGAAAAACTGGTAAATGAAAATTTTATACGCGAAATAACTCCACTTTCGGACAAGGACTGTTTTTATATAGCCGACCGGCATAAGAAAGAGTTTACCTATCCGATGCATTCGCATAAAGAGTTTGAATTGAATTTTGTAGAACATGCGCCTGGAGTGCGCCGTGTGGTGGGGGATTCGGCAGAGGTTATAGGCGATTACGATTTAGTGCTGATAACAAGTCCGGACCTGGAACACGTTTGGGAGCAAAATACCTGTTCGTCATCAAATATCCGGGAGATAACCATTCAGTTTGTACCCGCTTTTTTGAGTGGACTGATAGATACCAATCAGTTTGATATGATTCGAAAGATGCTCGACAAGGCGCAATATGGCTTATGCTTCCCAATGGATGCGGTGATGAAAGTGTATGCGCTGATAGACAAGCTTCCGGAAATGAAAGGTTTTTATGCAGTAGTGCATTTTCTGACCTTGCTGTATGAACTTTCCCTTCTTACAGATCGGGCACGTACGTTGTCCAGTTCTTCGTTCGCGAAAATCGAAGTGCGCTCAGACAGCCGGAGAGTACAGAAAGTACAGGATTATATTGGAAAACATTATCAGGAGGAAATCAGACTAGATCTGCTTGCTGATATGGTAGGTATGACAGAAGTTTCGTTCAGCCGTTTTTTCAAGTTGCGCACCGGAAAGAACCTGTCAGATTACATTATTGATTTACGTTTGGGGTATGCTACCCGTTTACTGGTAGATTCAACGATGGCGATTGCTGAAATCTGTTATGAGTGCGGTTTCAACAATCTTTCCAACTTTAACCGTATCTTTAAGAAAAAGAAAAATTGTTCTCCGAAAGAGTTCAGGGATAATTATCGGAAGAAACGTACAATTATTTGATAGAGCTAGTATGGTGAGTAAAGCGGTGTTTCCTTTCAAGACTAATGTCTGTAAAAGAAACATCGCTTTTTTATTGTCAATGTTATGGTAAGATGAACTATCGCTGTTAGCGTATATAAGTAAGGTAATAAAAAGCGGTTTGTGATAGAAATGCAACAATCAGATAAAATAGTATTGCTTTTTTATTTTATGATAGTCTACTTTTGCAAGTGTTAATCGAATGGATTTTTAATTTGAAATGCTATGGACCGAAACATGATTAAAAGCGTCTTTTCTATTCTGCAAGTTTGTGTATTGTGCTGCCTGATGTTTTTATATGGTAGTGTAAATGCTAGTGCAGCTGTGGAACGTTTGTCTGTAAAAGGAACCTTTCTTGTAAACGAAAAAGGCGAAAAGGTCGTATTGAAAGGAGTCAGTATGGGCTGGCATAACTGGTGGTCTCGCTTTTATAATGCTTCGGCTGTGAAAACGCTGAAAGAGCAATGGAATTGTACGCTGATTCGTGCCGCTATGGGAGTAGAGCCCGAAGGAGCTTATCTAAGCAATCCGGAGAAGGCGTTGAAATGTGTGACGGCTGTTGCCGATGCTGCTATCGCCAATGATGTGTATGTCATTATAGACTGGCATAGCCATGGGTTACATACAGAAGAGGCGAAAGAGTTTTTTAGTCAGATAACCGCTCGCTATAAAGGTGTTCCCAATGTTATTTATGAAATATTCAACGAACCAGTAAAGGATACCTGGGTTGATGTGAAAAAATATTCAGAGGACGTTATTGCTTGTATTCGTGCCGTCGATAGGGAGGCATTGATTCTGGTGGGTACTCCTCATTGGGATCAGGATGTACATCTGGCCGCCGATGATCCAATAAAGAATGTACATAATATAATGTATACACTGCATTTTTATGCTGCTACTCATAAAACTTCGTTGCGTGAGCGTGCCGATTATGCGTTGGAAAAAGGACTTCCTCTTTTTGTTTCCGAATGTGCCGGCATGGAAGCAAGCGGAGATGGAAATATAGATTTGCAGGAATGGAATAAATGGCAGGCGTGGATGAAAGAACATGCTGTCAGCTGGGCTGCCTGGTCAATAGCTGACAAAGACGAAACTTGCTCGATGCTTTATCCTTCAGCACCTGATACTGGGTGGAAAAGTGAGGATTTGAAGGAGTGGGGGCGTATTGTAAAAGAAGTGTTATTGGTAAAATGAGATATGTTGTTTATAGATAAAGTGTTTTTTTAGGTAAGGTTGAAAGGATAATGGTTTTTGTGCCGGTAATTCTCTGAATTATCGGCACTATTTATTTGAAAGTATTCGGGAGATTTATAGGACATAGAGTAGATGTAAGTAATTAGACTATCTGCAATGTTGTGAGTTATTGGATAAAATTATATCATATTTCTAGATAGTTTCTTCTTACTTTTGCATTGTTGAAATAAATCTAATAGATATGCGGAAACAGAACTTTTTTTTGTTGTTAATGTCACTTGTGGTTATTGTGTCGTGTACCACAACGTCGAAAAATCAGAAAGAGAATAATTTTGTACGAGTAGAGAACGGACAGTTTATCCGTAATGGAAAGCCTTATTATTACATTGGTACTAATTTTTGGTATGGTGCAATATTAGGCTCAGAAGGCGAAGGAGGTAACCGTGTGCGTCTATGTCGCGAGCTTGATTCATTAAAAAGTATTGGCATTGATAATTTACGTATACTGGTTGGTTCTGATGGCGAGCGCGGAGTAGCTGCTAAAGTGGAACCTACGCTTCAGGTTGCTCCAGGAGTTTACAATGATACTATTTTTGCAGGACTTGACTATCTGCTTGCTGAAATGGCAAAGCGTGATATGCTGGCTGTGCTTTATCTGAATAATTCATGGGAATGGAGTGGAGGATATGGACAGTATCTGCAATGGGCTGGTTATGGAAAAGCACCACAGCCGGCAGTTGATGGGTATGCGGCTTATATGAATTTTGCCGGTCAGTTTGTATGCTCGGACAGTGCCCAAGCTCTTTATGCAAATTATGTAAAGGATGTGATAACTCGTACCAACCGTTATACAAATGTGCGTTATATAGACGATCCGACTATTATGTCATGGCAGATAGGTAACGAACCTCGTGCTTTCTTACCAGAATGTAAACAGAATTTTGCCAATTGGATGGGTAAGGCTGCTGCCTTGATTAAATCTCTTGATCCCAATCACCTGGTTTCTACCGGAAGCGAAGGTAAATGGGGCTGTGAGATGGATATGGACTTGTTCGAAAAAATTCATGCAGATGCTAATGTGGATTATATGAATATTCATATCTGGCCATACAATTGGGGATGGGCTCCGAAAGATCGTTTGCAGGAGAATCTGGAAAAAGCAAAACAGAATTCGAAAGTGTATATCGACGAACATCTTGCAGTTGCAAAGAAGTATCAGAAGCCTTTGGTAATGGAAGAATTTGGATATCCTAGAGATAATTTTCAATTTAGTAAATCGTCGTCAGTGAAAGCACGAGATGCTTATTATAAATATATATTCGATATGGTATTAGATAATGCTTCATCTCACACTTTGTTTGCGGGTTGTAATTTCTGGGGATGGGGAGGCTTTGCTAATCCTTCTGAAGAATATGAATATTGGAAACCTGGAGACGATTATACTGGCGATCCTGCTCAGGAGCAGCAGGGGCTGAATTCTGTATTTGCATCGGATAGTACAACTATCACTTTAATAAAACAGGCTAATAGAGTATTAGGTAACAATTGAAATCTGAAAAATATATCATAATCAGGTAGTATTTATACAAACTATACCCTGATTGAAAACATATTTACCCCTTTTGTTCTAATGTAAATGCCTATTTTTGCTTCGTGTTTTTTATGCAAAACTAATTTATAATTTTATGATAAAATTATATCGGAATATAGATTGCGTATTCTGTAACTTTGCATTGAAGATATATGATATAAGTCTTTATATAGAGTAATAAAAATACTTGAAAACTTTAAAAAATATGATGTTATGAACAAACATGCAAAAAGAACTGTATTGGTTGCAGGAACTTGCTTATCAGTAATGGTTGCAGGTTTTCCAGGGACATTGTCTGCATCAACAGGAACTATGATTGCTGCTCAACAGACAAAGTCTATTTCTGGTACGATTGTTGATTCTAATGGAATTCCAGTGATCGGTGCTAATGTCTTGGTAAAAGGAACAACGAATGGTACAATTACTGACATTGATGGTAATTTTACTTTAACTGTTCCTGCTGGTGCTATATTACAAATCTCTTTTATTGGTTATAATAGTCAAGAGGTAACTGTTGGAGAACAGACATCTTTCAATGTTGTATTGAAGGAAGATACAGAAACTTTGGAAGAAGTTGTCGTAGTTGGTTATGGTGTTCAGAAAAAGAAACTCGTAACAGGTGCTACTGTTGAAGTAAAGGGTGATGATGTAGCAAAAAGAAATACGATTAGTGCATTGGGAGCTTTGCAGAACCAAAGCCCTGGTGTAAATATTCAGGCTACTTCAGGTAAACCGGGTGATGGGTATAAAATCAGTATTCGTGGTGCTGGAACTAATAGTTCTACTAATCCGCTTTATATTATTGATGGTGTTGCCGGAGGTGATATTAATGCGTTAAACCCTGCTGATATTGAACGTATTGACGTCTTGAAAGATGCAGCTTCGTGTGCTATTTATGGAGCTCGTGCAGCTAATGGTGTTATTATGGTTACTACTAAGCAGGGTAAAGCTGGAAAAGTTACTGTAACTTATGATGCAAATGTCGGTTGGCAGAATGTATATAAAAAACCAGACTTGCTGAATGCTAAAGAATATATGGCTGTTCAGGATCAGGTAGCTTATAATAATGGAGGTAATCCTTATGACTGGTCAAAATATATAGATGCTGATTTATTGGCAGATTATCAAAGTGGAGCAAATGAAGGAACAAACTGGTTGGATCAGATTATTAATGACAATGCAATAACTACTTCTCATGCATTGAATATCTCAGGTGGTTCTGAACTTTCAAAATTCTCTACAGGATTTGGTTATCAGTATCAGGACGGTGTCATAGGAAATATAGCAAAATCTGATTATCGTCGTTTTACTTTTCGTTTAAATTCTGAGCACATTATTTATAAAACAGATGACAGAGATGTGATCAAGTTTGGTCAGAACCTGTATTATCAGCATGCTCAGACACAAGGTATTCAGATTGGTAATCAATATAGTAATGCCATATCTACTATGCTACGTGCAAATCCGTGCGTACCTGTATATAATGCAAATGGTGATTACTTTATGTATGATGATTTGAAGAACTCAGGTACAGATGGTTGGTTTGCTTATAACTCATATACAAGCAATCCTGTTGCTGAAATAGTTAATACTCAAAGTGGAAACAACAAGAGTAAAAACTTCAACTTGAATGCGGTTGCTTATTTTGAAGTACAACCAATTAAAAATTTGACTTATAGATCACAGGCGTATTATAAACAGTATTCAAGTTTATGGAAAGGATATACTGGTGAATACAAGATAAATGATCAAGGTAATGCTGCTGACCAAAGTACATTGTCTGAAAATATGACAATAGGATGGAACTGGGGAGTTACCAATACCTTGAACTATAAATTTGATCTTCCAAAAGAACACCACTTTGATGTATTGGTTGGTACAGAGTACTCTCGTGAAGGTAATAATATGGCTGAAACATTGGAGGCAATAGCTAAAGGTAATGTCTTCACAGATTTTTCTCATGCTTATTTTGATAACTTTACAGGACGTACAGGACTTGCAACAGTAGGAGGCTATCCAGTAGACGACCACTCTATATTGTCATATTTCGGTCGTGTCAACTACGATTATAAAGAACGGTATATGTTTACCACAATTATGCGTGGTGATGGTTCTTCTAACTTTGCGGATGGACACCGCTGGGGATATTTCCCTTCTTTCTCTGCTGGTTGGGTTATCTCGAACGAACAGTTTATGCAAAGTACAACAAACTGGCTTGATTTCTTGAAGTTGCGTGCAAGCTGGGGACAGAATGGTAATGAAAATATTGGAGCGTTCCAGTATCTGGCAACTTATTCATTTGGTGACTTAGGTCAGTATCCGTTTGGTAGTGATAAGAATTCGGCTACACAAGGAGGCTATCCTACTCGACTTTCAAATAATGATTTGACTTGGGAAACTTCTGAACAGACCAATATTGGTGTTGATACTCGTTTCTTGGGCGGAAAATTGAGCTTTACATTTGATTGGTATAGTAAGAAAACAAAAGACTTGTTGATCAATGTTCCGGTTTCTTCTATCAATGGATTTACAACAAAAGCAGCAAATGCCGGTAGTATCGAGAATAAAGGTATTGAGATCTCTTTAGGTTGGAACGATAGTGTTGGTGATGATTTTACTTATGGAGCAAACTTTAATTTGTCACATAACAAAAATGAAGTTATAGAGGTTAATAATGGTTCTGGCTATGTAGAAGGAGGTAATGATAACCTTTCTCAGAATACTGGTTTTATGGCCCGTATGAAAGAAGGACATCCAATCGGATACTTCTATGGATATAAGACTGACGGTGTAATGCAAAATATGGATGACGTTCAGGCTTATTTGAACCAGAATTGTGGAGGGAATGTTGCTAATTCTTTGCAGGGAACTTCAATTAAACCGGGTGATTTGAAATTTGTGGATGTAAATGGTGATGGAGTTATCAACTCAGATGATAAGACAGATTTGGGAAATCCGCATCCAGATATTACAATGGGATTGAATTTAAATGCTGCATATAAAGGTTTTGATCTTTCAATTTCTGCTTATGGAGCTTTCGGACAGCAGGTTGCTCGCTCTTATCGTAAATTTACAGATGGTCAATATGAAAATTATACTACAGAGGTATATGATTACTGGCATGGCGAAGGAACATCTGATCGCTATCCACTTTTGACTCCGGGTAATGCAGGTCCAAACTGGCAGAATATTTCAGATATTTATGTAGAAGATGCAGATTATGTGCGTTTGCAGAATTTGACAATAGGATATGATGTGAAACGTGTTTGGAAAACTTGTCCACTTCAGCAGTTACGAGTTTACTTTACAGCCCAGAATTTATTTACTATTACTGGATATAAAGGTATGGATCCAGAAAATGGTATGGCTTTAAATAGTAATGAGCCTTGGGTTACAGGAGTTGATGTTGGTAACTATCCTCAGCCTAGAACTTATATGTTTGGTGTTAATGTTAAATTTTAATTATGAATAATACGATGAAAAAGTTTATAAATATATTAGCTGCAGCGCTCCTAGGTTTGGGAGGAGTAACATCGTGTACTCTTGATGCTGTGAACTATGTGGAGAAAACACCTGAAAATTTCCCTGTTACATCTAGTGATGCTTCTCAGGCACTTGCGGGTATTTATCAAAACTTAAGTTTGGTTTGTGCTAATCCACAAATGTCTTTCTTCTATTTGTCAATGTTGGCAAGTGATGATAATTTAGGTGGTGGTGGTACAAATGATAAATTAATGCAAGCAATGGATTTGCTTTTGAACTACCAAACAGATATGACACATCAGTTCTGGAGTGATCGTTATCAGGGTATCAACCGTGCCAATGCATTATTGGAAGGTGTGGAAAATATGGAACTAGAGGAAAGTGAGAGAAATCAGGTAGTAGGTGAAGCTAAATTTATGCGTGCTTTCTTCTATTATGAGCTGGCTTCTCAGTATGGTCGTGTACCTTTGGTTCTTTCAACAGAAGAGGCTGAGCCGTCTCAACCAGCAGCTGCTGCTTTGTGGGGACAGATTCTGATGGATTTACGAGATGCTGCTGCAACAATGCCTGCTGTTCGTAAGACTGATGGACATGTGGATAAATATGCGGCTGAGGCTATGTTAGGACGTGCATGGTTGTTTTATACCGGAATGTATGGTAATGGTGACGACTTAGCTGCACTGACTAGTACCACATATAATCCTCTTTCAGAAGTGGCTTTGCCTGACGGTACTACATTGACAAAGAATGAAGTAATTGGTTATATCGATGACTGTGTTGATAATTCTGGATATTCATTAGTCCCAGATTATCGTAATTTATGGGCCTATACCAACCGTTGTACAGTAGAAGATTATAATTATACGAAAGGACAGGGATTAAAGTGGGTTGAAGACGATGCTGCTGTAAACCCTGAGTCTATGTTTGCTATCAAATTTAATAAACTTGCTAGTTGGCAGACTACAATCGGTTATGCAAATGGATATGCATTGCATTTTGGTATGCGAGGTGGACAGGATTATTCGAAAACATTCCCATTTGGTCAAGGATGGGGAGCTGGTCCTGTTGCTCCAAATTTAGTGAACGACTGGAGTTCAGCAGAGTCGGATGATATGCGTCGTGAAGCTTCTGTTCAGAATGTAAAAGATTTGCCGGCTTACACATATGGTGGATGGGCTGATTTTATTCAAGAAACAGATTACTATGAAAAGAAGCAATCGTCAGTGTCAGCACAATATACAGATGAAAGTGGAACTCTTCAATATACTCCTGTTTTTGAATATTTAATGTATGGTGAAAACGGATGGCAGAACGATAACTTGATGCAAACAGGTAATATTCATGATTTAGTTTTGATTCGTTTTGCTGATGTTCTGTTGATGCAATCTGAGTTAAAAGAGGATGTGTCGGGTATTAATAGAGTACGAGAACGTGCAGGCTTGGATCCTATAGGTTCTTATTCTTTGGAAGCCTTACAGAATGAACGCCGTTGGGAGTTAGCTTTTGAAGGTGTAAGATGGAATGATATACGTCGTTGGCACATTGCTGCTGCTGCCCTTGAAAAACAGACAAATCAGCCTGTTTATTATTTAGGATCATCTGCTAAAAACACACCACATGCTGGTGGATATGCAGCCCGATACAATGCTACTGCAGGTTTCTTTAAGATACCAGAAACTGAAGTTTCTTTGTCTAATGGTGGATTGGTTCAGAATGAAGGTTGGACGGATGCAAGCAGTGAATATAGTGGTTGGTAATAATTAACTAATAACAAAGCGAAAATAATTATGAAAAAGATACTATTTGCGTTGCCATTTTTATTTGCAATTCTTTTGGTTGCATGTGATGCTTCGGTTGATGATAAACAACCCGGAGCAAGTGTAACGGTTGATGAGTTGACTAATAGTTTTCAACTAGTAGCTCGTAGTGAAGGTAATAACAACATTACAGTAAAATTATCTCCTGTACGTTACGTTAAAGTATATTCTGCAGATAATGATGCACTGTTAGCTGAAGGTACAAATCCTACTTTCCAGGTAACACCTCCTACAACAGAATTAGATGTGTATATAACAGCTATTAATCAAGATGGTAGCATTACAAAATCATCAACGAAAAGTATAACTGTTAGTGAATATACAGATTTGCCTGCTATTTATGAGCAGATATTTGGTCTGGAAAATGGAGAATATGGTACAACTAAATGGACTTGGGACGATACTTTGACTCGTTACTGGGGAAATGGAGGCTGGGGAAGTGATACAACTCCTTCTTGGTGGGGAGCTCCCGATGCTGCCGATATTAATGAACAATGTGAAGGCAAAGGCTTACCTAACGATGGTATTGGAGCATGGTTCTCTTTAAGTCTTACAGGAGTACAGACAAGTCGTGGTGAAACAGGTAGTGTAAAAGTTACCGAAGAACAACTTGTTGCAGGATGGGGAGTCGGTACAATGACTTTCTCTGGTACAGTTCCTTTGTTAGGAGTATTACCTAATGATGGCAATCAGCGTTGCTATACTTATCAGATTATATCTGCAGATGGTGATCATTTGGTTTTAGCTGCTCAGACTTTGTCTAATTCTTCAGAAGGTTGGTTCTTCTGTTATAAACGTATTGAATGATACAAAGACTGTAATTGATAAGTAATGTATATAAAAGAGAGGTGTTTTAGGATAGTCCTATTACATCTCTCTTTTCTTATTATAGATAAAATTCTATAAAATGTTAAGATAGTATCATTTCTATAAGCTAAAGGTGTGTAACTTTGAACATGCAAATAAACCTAATATAATCCAATGTCTATGCAGAACAATATAAGAGCACTTTTGTCTATTCTCTTTGTGGGTATTGCTTTTTTGTTTTGGGCAATATACTATCCTTTTCATTTGTTGTATCAGGAACAATATTTATTATTTTTGTATATTCCTTCATATTTTTTCGATAAGCTATCTTATCCCGGTGGGGTTGGAGAATACATAGCTGAATTTTTAACTCAGTTTTATTACTATCCCTATCTTGGAGCTTTGATTGTGGCTTTATTGCTAGGAGGAATACAGAGGCTTATGTATAGGATTATGCTGAAAATGCAAAAGAACTCTATTGATTGGTATGTTTTGTCGTTTATTCCATCACTGGGAGCTTGGGCATTTTTATGCGATGAAAATAGTCTGTTGGCAGGCATAGTTTCATTGCTTCTTTCTATGGGAATATCCTATGGTTATATGTCATTATCTCGTCAATGGGTAAAATATGTGTATGTATTGGGGGTATTTCCATTGCTTTATTGGTGTGTTGGAGGAGTATGTATAGTAACTCTATGTCTGATTTTAGCTTATGAGTGGTTGGTTGATTCTATATCGATTAAATATAAGAGTGCTATTAGTTTACTTATGGTGATAGCATGGGGGATAAGTGTGGGATATGCTATACTTCATTTGCAATATCCGGTTTCTAGATTGATTACAGGAATTGGTTATTATCGCTTTCCTACACTTATTCCTTTTTCTGGAGTCTTGACCTGTGTTATAGTTGTATTATTGGCAGGAGGTGTAGTTTTTCTACCTCTGTATCAAAAGTATCGTTCCTTATATTGGTCTATACAAAGTATTGTTGTATTGACTCTTGGAGCTGGATGGATCTATAGTGCAACGAGTATGAAAAAGGAACGTGATATGGCTTATGATTATTGGGCGAGTACATGTCAATGGCAACAGATTATCCAGTCTGCAGAACAAAATAATCCAGATACACCTTTGTCTGTCGTTTGTTTGAATCTGGCTTTAGGGAAAACTGGGCAATTAGGCGAACGTATGTTTCAATTCTTTCAAAATGGTACAGATGGGCTGATTCCTGATTTTGTTCGGGACTATACGATTCCACTTACAGTCAATGAAGTTTATTTTCATTTGGGAATGATTAATACTAGTCAGCGATATGTGTTTGAAGCAATGGAGGCCAATCCGTCTTATCATAAAAGTACACGTTGTATTCGTCGTCTTGCAGAAACAAACTTGTTGAACGGAGAATATAAGGTAGCTGCAAAATATCTGAATCTGTTGAAACATACACTTTTTTATAAAAAATGGGCTGAAGAAACAGAAACATATCTTTATGAAGAAGATAAAATAAACTCTCATCCGGAGTGGGGAAGGCTACGAAAAATACGCTATACTGAAGATTTCTTATTCAGTGAAAATGAAAAAGATATGATGTTAGGATTGCTTTTAGTGCATAATAAAAATAATCGTCTTGCCTTTGAATATTTATTGGCCTATACACTTTTAAATCGTGATATAGCGTCATTTTTAAAATATTATCCAATAGGGAAAAATATGGGATATGCTGTTATTCCACGTTCCTATCAGGAAGCATTGGTATATGTTTGGACACAATCTCATCCGAGTTTTCAAGGAATGCCTTGGAGTATTTCTCCTGTCGTAATGAAGGAAGTAACAGAGTTTGCTACTCATTATGTACGCGCTCCGAAGGATGAAGCATTTTTTCTTAATCGTTTTGGAAAAAGTTATTGGTATTATTTATTATTCAGAAAGTAGCTTATGAAATTAATTGTAAAGTGGATAGGATGTCTTGCTCTTTGCTTGTGTATGTCTTGTGCTGAGCAAGTTGAATTACCTGAAATGGTCGATACTTTTCCTGATATTTATCCAGATTATATAGCTGTAACTGTACCGGTTGGTATAGCTCCTCTTAATTTTACTATGAAAGATGACTGTGAAAGAATCGATATCAGGATGCAAGGAGTGGGCGGAAAGGAGTTGTACATGAATGATACAGATGTGGATATAGATATAGAGGAATGGAAACAGTTGTTGGAAGCTAGTAAAGGCGATAGTATTATTGTAACTGTATCTGCAAAATATGATGGAAAATGGAAACAATATAAGCCTTTCCCTTTTTATGTTAGCAACTATTCAATTGACTATGGATTGGCATATCGATTGATAGCTCCTGGTTATGAGGTATATAGTAAGATGGGTATTTATCAGCGTGAGCTAGGTAGTTTTCAGGAACAGGCAGTGATCGAAAATACTTTGATACCGGGAATGTGTATAAACTGTCATGCTGGTAATCGAACAAATTCAGATCGTTTAAGTTTGCATGTACGAGGAGATCATGGAGCTACTCTGATGCAGTTAGAAGGGCGGTTAGAAGTTCTTGATACAAAAACTGATAGTACAATTTCAGCATGTGTGTATCCTTATTGGCATCCGTCAGGTGATTATATTGCATATTCTGTCAATGATACAAAACAGGCTTTTCATGTAGTTCATGATGAGCGTATAGAAGTAATGGATAATGCTTCTGATATAGTGGTTTATCATCCAGAAACTCATCGTTTGCTTACTAGTCCTTTGCTTAGTAAAAAGGAATCATTTGAAACGTTTCCTGTATTTTCTGCAGATGGAAGAAAACTCTATTTTTGTAGTGCAGAAGCGCAAGCTATGCCTGAAGATTATAAAAAAGTAAGATATAGTTTATGTTCTATTGATTTCGACTCATCTAGTGGAACTTTTGGAAATAAAATTGATACTTTAGTATCTGCGAGCTCTTTGGGAAAAAGTGTTTCATTCCCTCGTCCGTCTTATGATGGGAAATATATTATGTATACTCTTTCCGATTATGGAAACTTTTCTATCTGGCATCGGGAAGCTGATTTGTGGCTGCTTGATTTAAAGACTGGTGAAAGTCGTAATATTACTGAAGTGAATAGTCCGGAAACTGAAAGTTATCATAATTGGAGCAGTAATTCTCATTGGTTTGTTTTTAGCTCTCGGCGGGATGATGGACTTTATACACGTTTGTATTTAGCTTCTATAGATGATAACGGAAATGTTAGTAAACCTTTTATGCTTCCTCAACAGTATCCGGCAGAATATTATACAGAATTGTTATATTCATATAATGTGCCTGATTTCATTAGCAAACCTATTCGCATGGATAAGCAAGAAGTTGAAAAGGGCTTGATGTCGAAGGAAAGGATAAAGATAAAATATCAGTAAAAATTACTGTGATAACTGGCATATACCTTCTATTTCTACTAATAACTCTTCTCTGCATATATCAGTGAAAAGATATATTGCTGGTATTAGGGGAAATCGGGTCTCAACAGTTTTACGTATGACCAGATAGTGGTTTCTATTTTTTATGTATACTCGTAAGTTACATATTTTTAATGATGTATCTGGGCAAGAATTATATTGTAGATTTTCCAATGATATTAAATATTCTATGTTGTCTAAAGTTAGTTCTGTTTGTTTCTGGGGAGATTGTATATGAGTGCTATATTCTCCTCTGATAGCTGCGGTACCAGATATGAAACAAAATATATTATTGGCGAAATCTATAAGTTTAGCTCGCTCAAACTTTGGCGTTTCTTTTAAAGAGGTTGTTGATGATCCTATTAAAACTTCTTTAGAATAAGAATGGGCGGCTATTTGCAGAGGATTGTTCAATGGGTAAATTCTTTTATGTTTGTTGTTTGTGCTTTTGAATGCAATACAACTAATGATAAGTCCGTTGAATTGAGCGCCTATACCGGTTGCTGCAGGATATCCGTAGGGCCATGAAGTCTTCTGGTAGAATTGAGTTCGGGAGTTGTTGTATATTTGGTAGTTCTGTTCATTATTATGATACCCTGTAATATTTCCGATATAATTCCATTGGCGTACTATATCTCCGATGGTAAAATTATGTTTGTAAAGTATTGATTCAAGCTTGGTAAATATATCGATACTTTGTTGAGATATTGATAAGAAATGACTCGAAGATGGAATACCTTCGATACATAACATTTCGCTTTGCTGGTCTTTTATATATAAATAATGAATGTTGTTAGTCATTTCATGGGATATAGATATTGTATTATCTGAATTATATTCCCAAACTTCTACCCAGAGTTCTTGAGAAGAAATGGTTTGTTCTGGAATAAATGTAATAAGAGTTTTTTTACTTAGTATTGTATATACAGCTTGTTTTATGTTGTGTAAAATTGTATGATAAGTCTGATCAATACATGTTCCAAAAAATGTCAGACTTAAGATTTTGTCTTGCTGGGTATGTTTTAGCAAATTGTGGATGGTTGTAAATATGTTAGAATCTATTGGAGTATGTAAATAATAGGTATTAGTAATCATATTTGTTCCTTTCTTTTGTTTAATATGTTTTTCATGTATACAAAAATATATTGTTTTTTTTGATGTATAGGAGTATTTGCAAGAGAAAATTCCGTGTGTCGGTGCTTAATTTTTATTAGTCTTGTATAGATTAGGGACAGTCGCGAAATAGGCTTAAAATTATAACGAGTTGATTGTCAATGTGATAAATATTTCATATCTTAGTTACAGGAATTAAAAATTCCTCCGAACACCCTGGAAAAGTGACTTTCGGAGGAAATGAGCAAAAATAACTCATGGCAAAGGTACGAAATTTATCTGACATTCAGCAAGAGATTGCATTTACAGAGTTTGATTTTTATCAGCGATAGGAAGAGAGCTTCAAGACATCGGAACTTGGACGGATCAAGTCACTTTTTCCTCTTCGAGAGATGGCGATATCGTTCGGTTTAGTAGAAGAGAAGCCGAAGAGTTTGAGAGTGAAGCGAGGACGAAAGTCCTTCTTCACACCTGAGGGCAAGGTGGCGTTGGCGTTCTTGAAGATGTATACAGGATTGTCAGCTCCGAAGCTGATGGATGCGTTGAATGGAAACATCCATTATCAGATCTTCTGCGGGATCAGGATCAGTCCTGAGAACCAGTTGACAAACTACAAGCTGCTCGACAGCATACTGGTAGAATTGTCCAAGAAGCTGAAGATTCAGGAGCAGCAGAAGGTACTTGCAGATGCATGGAAGCCGTACATGAAGAACCTTGATACTGTCTATACAGATGCCAGCTGCTATGAAAGCCTGATGCGCTTTCCAACTGACGTGAAGTTGCTTTGGGAATGTGTAGAGAGAGCATACAAGATGATGTGCGGTATCAGTTCTCAGCTTTGTGAGCATCGAATGAGAACAAAGTACAATGATATCGACAAGGCGAACCTGGCATATAGGAAGCAGCGCAAACATACTCATAAGCAGCCCAGAAAGATGACAATGAGACTGCTTGCATTGCTGGACAAGATACTGGGAGAAATCCGCAGACAGATGCGCGTCCATCCGGATGAGGAATTGTTGAATTCCAGGCAGTTGGATATGCTTGAGACTGTCACAAGGGTATATCGTCAGCAGAAGAACCACTTCAAGAGTGGTGACTCTCGTGAGAGTATCCCTAACCGTATTGTAAGTCTCAGCAAGCCTTACATCAGACCGATAGTCAGAGGCAAGGAGACCAAGACAGTCGAATTTGGAGCGAAGTGCAACAACATATTGATTGACGGAATATCGTTTATTGAGAAGCTATCATTCAATGCATTCAATGAAGGAACGAGACTTAAGCACTGTGTGTCATTGTCGAAGAAACTTACAGGCGTTGATGTAAAAAAGATAGGTGGCGACCAGGGTTACCCGGGTAATGACAACAGAACTTTCTGCAAGGAGAATGGTATTGAAACCTCATTCACTCGGAAAGGACGAACTGGAAAGAATGAAGTTAAGAACGCTGCCAAACGAGAACTTGCACGCGTTCGAGCTACAGCAATGGAAGGCTCTTTTGGAACTCAGAAGGAGCATTATGGTCTGCGAAAGATTGCTGCAAGGATAAAATCGACAGAGATCATGCTGATCTTCTTCGGTATCCACACGGCAAATGTGGTAAACCTTGCAAGACGAGAGTCTGTCCAAGTAGCTCTTGCAGCCTGATGTTCCACGCATGGAACACGACTTTACGGGAGTGGTGGCTCCAGACGTGACTGAAAATGAAAAAATCGGCCCTAAAAACAGAGCCGATGATATAAAAAACGATGAGTATGATCGGAAAAATAAGGGAAAGTCTGCCGGTTAACTCAAATTGAAGGAATTAAATGACTATCCCTAATTAATATAGTAATTGTTTTTAACTATATTAGTTATGGATAAGATAGTATTATTAATAGTCTTTTGTTGTCGTTATTTTTGTGATTGTAAAAAGAATGTAACACGGATGACTTTAATCTGATATTATGTAGGACAACTATTTGTAAACTTCTCACATATATCTGAATTTTAAGAAGAAATTATTAACCATACTAAAAATATATTATGGATAAAAATGTAAGAAAATGCGTGCTGATAGCTGGTGCATTTGCTACAATCTCGATCGGAAATGTGCACCCGGCATGGGCTTCTGAAACAAGTATGTTGGAGGTTGCTCAGCAAGCTAAGAAGCAAATAAAAGGTAAGGTAGTTGATGCTACCGGTGAAACTGTTATTGGAGCCAATGTTCTTGAAAAAGGAACAACTAATGGAGTAATTACCGATTTTGATGGAAATTTTGTACTGAATGTTTCGGAAGGTGCAACGCTGGAAATTTCTTATATTGGATATGTTACTCAGACGATTAAAATAACTAACCAGACTTCTTTGAATATTGTATTGAAAGAAGATTCTGAAACATTGGATGAGGTTGTGGTTGTTGGATACGGTACAATGAAAAAAAGCGACTTGTCGGGTGCTTCTGTTTCTGTAGGTGAAGATGCTATTAAAGGATCTGTCATAACAAACCTTGATCAGTCCTTGCAGGGACGTGCAGCAGGTGTTTCGGCTGTAACAACTTCAGGTGCGCCGGGTTCTTCATCTTCTATCCGTGTTCGTGGTCAGGCTACTATTAACTCAAACGCAGAACCTTTGTATGTAATTGATGGCGTTATTGTGCAGGGTGGAGGCTCTTCTGGTTCTGATTTTGGACTTGGTGATGCATTGGGTAATGGCTCGGTTTCTACTATTTCTCCGCTGTCTACTATCAATCCGTCAGATATTGTTTCTATGGAGATTTTGAAGGATGCTTCGGCTACAGCTATTTATGGAGCTCAGGGAGCAAATGGAGTTGTGTTAATTACAACCAAGCGTGGTAAGGCAGGTGAAGCCAAATTTACTTATGACGGTATGCTGGCTGTACAGCGTCAGACTAAGCGTTTGGACATGATGAACTTGCGCGAATTTGCAAGTTTCTACAATGATTTTGTTGAAACTGGTGAGCTGGAGCCGAGTTCTACTTATGCAGATCCTTCATTGTTAGGTGTTGGAACCAATTGGCAGGATGCTGTATTCCGTACAGCTTTGCAGCATCAGCATCAGATTTCGGCTCAAGGAGGTACGGATAAAGTGAAGTATTATGTTTCTGGTTCTTATATGGATCAGGATGGTACGTTGATTGGTTCAAGCTTTAACCGTTATTCTTTCCGAACTAACTTGGATGCTCAGTTGAAACCGTGGCTGAAAATCGGTTTGAATGCTACTTATTCTGCTACGCAGGATGATTTGAAACTGGCAGATAGTGATCAGGGTATTATCAGTTATTCATTGCAAACTGTGCCGGATATACCTATTTATGATATTGATGGAAATTATTCATCTATTGTACGTGAAGGGTATACTAGTCCGAACCCGATTGCAATGGCTATGATGGATCAGATTTTATTGGATCGTCAGAAACTGACTGGTAGTATTTTTGCAGATGTTACTTTGATGAAAAATCTGACCTGGCATACAGAATTTGGCTATGACATCAGCTATAATAAAGGTGAACGTTATCAGCCCAAAGTTGACTTAGGAAACTGGAAACGAGACAGTAACTCAAGTTCTATTCAGAAGAATAACAGTACATTCTGGCAATTGAAAAACTATGTAACTTACAATGGACAGATAGATAAGCATAGCTTCACAGCAATGTTAGGACAAGAGTGTTGGGAGTCTAACTATGATTATACTTCGGTAGCCAATACAAACTTACCTTCGGATGCTGTTCATAATCCGGCATTGGGTACGGGTACTCCTTCTATTAATTCCGGATTCGGTAGTTCTGCAATGGCTTCTTTCTTTACTCGTTTGACATATAATTATGCAGATCGTTATTTGGCAACCTATACGTATCGTTATGATGGTTCGTCTAACTTTGGACCTGATAACCGATGGGCTGGTTTCCATGCTGTAGCTGGATCATGGCGTTTTTCAAATGAAAAATTCTTTGAACCTCTGACAAATGTGATCAGCAATGGTAAGCTGCGTTTAGGATGGGGACAAACTGGTAACTCAAATATAGGTGGATATCGCTGGGGAGCTAGTATGTCAAGAATGCCGACTGGATTAGGCTTAGGTTATCGTCAGTCTAATATCGCTAATCTGGGAGTAAAATGGGAAACTCAGGAACAAGTCAATGTCGGTATTGACTTAGGTTTCTTCCATGAAAGAGTAAATTTGATTGTTGACTGGTACAAAAAGGTTTCTAAAGATATGTTGATGTCTTTACAGCTTCCTTCGTATATGGGTACTTCCGGTAATGCTTCTTCAGCTTTGGCTGCACCGATGGGAAACTATGGTGATATCGAAAATAAAGGTTGGGAAATTTCTTTGAATACTCATCCGCTGATTGGAGCTTTTGAGTGGGATTCTGATTTCCAGATTTCATTTAATAGAAATAAATTGCGTGCACTCGATGGTACTGCAAATGCGCAGATTGTAGGATATGGACAGTGGAGTGATGTAGTGAGTGTGACTAACGTGGGTGAATCACTTTACAATTTCTACGGTTATGTATGTGACGGTGTGTATGAAGACTTGGAAGATTTGCAGACATCTGCCAAACCTGCTAAATATCCGGCAGATGGAGTGTTTAACAGAACGAATACAGTATGGGTAGGTGATATAAAATATAAAGATTTGAATGGTGATGGTGTTATTGATGAAAACGATAGAACAAACATCGGTTCACCACTACCCAAATTTACTTTTGGATGGACAAACACATTTAGATATAAAAATTTTGACTTATCATTATTTATCAACGGCTCGTATGGCAATAAGGTATTCAATTATCTAGGAATGAAACTGACTCATATGAATTCTCCTTGGAGCAACCAGTTGAATACAGTGCTTGATCGTGCGCAGATTGTACCAATAGATCCTAATAAGGATTATTCTGCAGGAGTTGTTGTGAATGGTGTGACAATATATAACTGGTATGATGATATTACTAATGTGCGAGTAGCAAATGCTGGTGCAACTATACCTCGTGCTTCTATACAAGACCCTAATGATAATGACCGTATCAGTGATCGTTATATTGAAGATGGATCATATATTCGTTTGAAGAATATCACTTTAGGATATACTTTTCCAGGAAAGATTATTAAGAAATGGGGACTCGATAATTTGCGTGTATATGCTAATATCCAGAATTTGCTGACAATTACAGGTTATAGTGGTTATGATCCAGAAATCGGAGCCAGCACTGCCAGTGCGAATGTTTATGGATTGGATAATGGACGTTATCCTTCTCCTACAGTTTATTCTTTCGGATTGAATGTTTCTTTCTAAATAAATGTGACTATGAAATTGAATAATATAAAATACTGGACTTTAGCAGCCATATTGGGAGCTAATTTAGTTTCGTGTGATGATTTTCTGGATCGTCCGGCAGAAGATTCATATAATGTAGATAATTTTTATCAGAATGATGAACAGTGTTTCCAAGGAGTAAATCCTCTGTATAATTCTCCTTGGTTTGACTTTCAGCGCGGATTTTTTAAAGTAGGTGAAGTTCTTGCAGGCAATTATTATTGGGGATCTTCTCCCTATCTGACCTTTACAGTGAATGGGACGGATGAAGATTTGATAAATATGTCTTATTCGTTGTGGTCGGTTAATGCATATGCTAATACGATTCGGGAAAGATTGCAGACTGCTGGAGGAAGTGAACAGACAAGAAATACATGTATGGGTGAGTGTCTTGTATGGAAGGCTATGGCTTATTTTTATCTGGTACGTACTTTCGGGGCAGTGCCTATTGTTCATAGTAATTCAGATGATATTGCAGCAGGTAATTACAATGAAAAATATAAAGTACAAATTCCTGATGTGTATGAATATATAGTAATGACGCTGGAAGAGGCTATAAGATTACTTCCTGAGTCAAACTCTGAAGGGCGTATCGATCAGTATACAGCTAAAGGTTTGTTAGCTAAGGTGTATCTTACCAAATCGGGCTACGGAATGAGTGGATCAAGAAATGAAGATGATTTACGTCAGGCAGCGGCTTATGCTAAAGATGTAATTGACAATTCAGGCAGACATTTGTTGGCGAACTATTCTGATGTATTCCGTTTGGCAAATAACTTCAATGAAGAATGTCTGCTCTCATGGCACTGGTCTGCTTCTTCTGATGCATGGACTTGCCAAAATGCTTTGCAATCAGATTTAGCAATAGCAGGATTTGATGAATTTGGTGATTGCTGGGGTGGTTATAATGGTCCGTCTGTCGATTTGCAGGATGCCTTTGGTGAAAATGCTTTGAGTCCGACTCGCTATAATGGAGATACCCGTCGCAAGGCAACCATGATGATGTGTGGTGATGTTTATGAATATTTCTGGCAAGATAAAGGTGGATTCAATTATATTAATTTTATCTATGATACTGATAACTTAGGAGGTCCTGGTACTTACCAGAGCGCAACTGGAGCTAATGAAGTAAAGCAGTTGTATGGCAATGCCAATGACCATTTGACAGCTACAGGTGTTTCGGCTTCTTCTCAACACAGTCAGTTGAGTACACATTTGTTGCGTTTGTCGGATGTTTATTTGATTTATGCAGAAGCAATGATCGGAAATAATGGATCTACTTCTGATGAATCAGCTATTGATGCATTCTATCAGGTACGTCATAGAGCTATCAGTACATACGAACGTCCTTCTGTAATTACATGGGAAGATGTTTGGAAAGAACGTCGTCTGGAACTGGCTTGTGAAGGTGACCGTTGGTATGATTATGTACGTTTATCTTACTATGATCCACAAAGAGCCATCAATGAGCTGACAAATCAGCGTCGTGATGTCTATTATGGATTGGATGATTTGTATAAAACTTATTATCAGACAGGTTCTTTTACAGTAAATCCGGACGAGCATCGATATAATCCGAATGCTGTAAAACCTAATGTTACTATTTCGAGCTTTACATTGCCTTTCCCGACAGAAGATGTGGTATTTAATCCTCATTTGATGGAAGATCCGATTCATGTAGATGTACGAAGTGAATTTAGTTATTAATAAAAATAAGAGTTATGATGAAACTAATGAAATATATAAAAGGCTTAGTTATAGTGGGAGCCGTCCTTTCTGGAGTTATGATGACTTCGTGTGAAGACGAACCTGATAAGTATGAAATTGCAGATGGGCTTCCTACAGTAAACTATATACGAATGACAGATCCGGAAGTTGCTGATTCGTTGATAACAGGAGCTTATATGTCGAATACGATTTGTCTGGTCGGAGAAAATTTGCGGAGTGTATACGAACTTTATTTCAATGATCAGAAGGCCATCTTAAATACAAGTTTGATAACGGATAATACATTGATTGTAGATATTCCGTCTACAATACCGAGTGTCGTTACAAATAAAATTTATTTAATTAATAAGAATCACGAAACTGTAACATACGATTTTAATGTATTGGTTCCAGCTCCGGAGATTACATCTATGTCTAACGAATATGCTCAGCCAGGAACTGTTGCTACGATTTATGGAGATTATTTTATTGATGATCCAAATATTCCATTAACAGTAGAAATAGCTAATGTCCCTGTTACTGAAATTACTGGTCTGACCCGAAATGCTATCAGTTTTGTTGTTCCTGATGGTGCAGAAACAGGATATGTTAATGTAGAGTCTATATATGGAACAGGACAGTCTACGTTCCGTTACATGGAAAATGATGGTATTTTATTCGACTTTGATGATGATGGTGATGATGCTATAGCAAAAGACAATGGTTGGCATGCCGCTACAATAGGAACATTGGAGAATGTTTCTTCTTTAGATGGCAACTATCTGATATTCCAGGGAGATTTGGATAATGGTTCATGGAATGATTCTGATTTTGCTTTTGAGTATTGGCCTTATGGAGATGAAGCAACTCCTTATTTGAATACATTGGTCGATTTTGAAGATTTGAGTAACTTGCAACTTAAATTTGAAGTGAATGTACCTGATGCATGGAGTGCATGTGCTATGCAAATCTTGCTGACAACTAATAATGAGGTTAGTGGTGATAATATGAACAATTCGTTCTTCCAGGGAGATACATTCCCTCGTGCGTTGTGGATTCCTTGGCAGTCTAGCGGAAGTTATACTACTACAGGTTGGACTACTGTTACAGTGCCGCTATCTGAATTCCGTTATGGTGCTTCGGGTATTTCTCTTTCTCCGTTGTCGTCAACAGATATTACTGGTCTGACCTTGTTTGTATGGAATGGTGGTGTTACAGGAACTGCCTGCTCGCCAACTATCTGTATCGATAATATTCGCGTAGTGCCTATCTATTAATTAAAAAAATGAATGTACGATGAAAACAAATAGATTATCGGTCCTTTGTTTGGCTGGAGCACTTTTATTGACAGGTGTTTCGTTTACCTCTTGTCTGAAAGGTGATGATGTAGATACTAATCAATATGTAGGAGGTATCAGTTTGAATGTTTTGGGTCCATCTCCGGTTGCTCGTGGAGGTGAGTTAAGATTTTTGGGTAGTGGAATGAATCAGGTTACGGCTGTGGTTATTCCAGGATGTGCAGATATTACAGATATCAATGTAATCAGTGACAGAGAAATCCGTATCACTGTTCCTCAGGAAGCACAACCTGGACTGGTAACACTGAGAACACCTAATGGGGATATAACTACGAAAACGGAACTGACTTTTACAGAACCTATTTCTATAGAAAACTTTACACCGGCTACAGTATTGCCTGGTGATGAGTTGACCATCGAAGGTGAATATTTAAATCTGATTCATGAGGTCATTTTTGCAGATGATGTAACTGTTACTGAGGAGGATTTCATTACGCATGAACGGAATATGATAAAATTGCTTGTGCCTGAAGAAGCACAGACTGGACAGATTATTTTATCTGATGGTGAAGAGTTGCCAAATCTGATTTATTCGGAAGAAGATCTGGTAGTTACCTTACCGTCTGTAGAAACTGTTGTGAATAAGGAAAATGCTAAACCTGGTGATGTTGTCGAAATAAATGGAGAAAATCTTGATTTGGTTCGACAGATGCTGATGCCTGATGGAACTGAAGTGGAATTTACATTAACAAGTCCGAATATTATAGAATTTATATTGCCGGAAAATGCTTCCGATGGAGATGTTGTTGTCGTTCCTGCTTCGGGAGTAAAGGTTACTGTTGCTCATTTGACAATGGCTGTACCGACTAATCTTGTTGCTACTCCAGCTTCCGGCCTTCGTGGAGGTGATGAGATTGTTTTGACGGGTTTAAATTTGGATGTTGTAACCAGTTTGTCTTTCCCTGGTGTAGCAGAAAATGTTCAGCCAGCCTCTCTATCTGAAAAAGAACTCACCGTTGTTATGCCGGAAGCTGCACAAAGTGGCAGTCTTATATTGAATACGAAAAGTGGCAAGCAGGTAAGTATTGTTATCGAAACATTAAAACCTTTGGTTGGAAGTTATAATCCATCTTCTATACCAGCTGGAGAAAGTTTGCTGATAAACGGACAGAATCTGGATTTGGTTGCTTCGGTTACTTTTGGAGGCGGACAAACAGTTGCGGTTTCTTCTTCATCTGCTAGTCAGTTGTCTGTGTCTGTTCCGATGGAAGCAGAAACTGGAAACATTGTTTTGAATATGTATAATGGAGAAACAGTTGAGGCCCCTTCACTTACAATAACAAAACCTCAATGCTGTTATGTTATGAATCTGCCAGAGAAGGTAGATGCTGGAGCTCTTTTGGAATTAGAGGTTGCTAATGGAGATAAACTGACACAGGTTAATGTTAACGGAAGTCAGGTACAGTTTATATTACGTGATTCTAAATTGATGATTTCCTTACCAGCTGAAACAGTAGGAGAGGCAACCTTGGAATTGGTTTCATCGAATGGAAGTATTTCTTATCAGATTGAAATTGTAGGTTCTATGGGAACTCTTATTTATGAAGGTCCATTGGCTACTGGCTCATGGGCGAACTCAGCACAAATCTCTTCTAATATGTTTGCAACGGCTCAAGTAGGACAGGTTATTACTGTTGTTGTATCCGATTTACAGGCTGGTGCTCAAGGTTCGTTCAAGAATAGTAGCTGGGCTGCTATTGCTCCGGGCACTGAGTATTTTAATATTGATGGTAACTTCTCGTTGACTATAACTCAGGATATACTGACTCAGTTGCAGTCTGGAGGCTTGATTATCAGCGGACAGAATTATACAATAGAATCAGTCTACATTAAATAAGTGAAAGTATGAATAAAGTTTATATATGTTTTTTGTTTATAGCAACATTATTTACTACTATTTCATGTTCAACAGAAGTTGAGCATGAAATAGCACAGGTTGCTTCTCCCACTTTGGTTTCAACAACTCCTGTTACCGGTACATCGGGAATTCAGTCGGGTAATGTAACAATCAGTCTTACATACGACAAGAATGTGTTTTTTGCATCCAAAAATAAAGATTTACTGTCGATTTCTAATGATGGAAGTATTGTCAGTGCCGATGTTATAGGTTCAAGTCCTACACTGGTAGTAGTTGTAAACTGTCCTTCTAGGAATACAACTTATACTTTCTCAGTTCCAGAGGGACTGGTTACAGGACCTAATTCGATGCCGGCTCCTGCTGTAGAGATTAGTTTTACGACTCAGGGATTGGATAATACCCCGGTGAATACATTGACAGCTGAAGCTCAGAGGGTATATGATTTCTTGCAGGAAACCTATGAGCAGAAAACTATTTCAGGAATGATGGCTAATGTTGCGTGGAATGTTGAAGAGTCTGAGCAGGTTTATCAATGGACAGGGAAATATCCGGCATTGAACTGCTTTGATTATATTCATCTACAGTCTTCGGCCGAAGGTAGTTGGATTGACTATGGAGATATCACTCCAGTTTCTCAGTGGTGGAATAATGGAGGTTTGGTTGCTGCTATGTGGCATTGGAATGTTCCGACCTCAAACGGAAGCGGAAATCTTACTACTTACAAAGATCAGACATCTTTTGATATCGACAATGCTTTTACCGAAGGGACATGGGAGTACCAGACTGTCAATGCGGATTTGGAAAAGATTGCAGGCTATTTGAAACTGTTGAAAGATGCAAATATACCTGTCATTTGGCGTCCACTTCATGAAGCTGCCGGTGGATGGTTCTGGTGGGGCAAAAATGCTGATAGCTTTAAGCGTTTATGGATCCAGATGTTCGATTACTTCAAGGCTCAGGGACTTGATAATCTGATTTGGGTATGGACAACTGAAACGGGTGATGCAGATTGGTATCCAGGTGATGAATATGTAGATATTGTAGGACGAGATTTGTATGGAAATGATGCAGCAGACTGTGCTAGTCAATATCAGACTGTAGTTTCTGAGTATGGTAGTAAAATGGTAGCGTTGAGTGAATGCGGAGCTTATATTGATACCAACAGTAAGCTGGGGTTACTTTCTGAACAGTGGAATGCCGGAGCACGCTGGTTATGGTTTATGCCATGGTATGATAATGATGGTGCTGCGCTTTCTCATGCTGATAAAGAATGGTGGCAGGATGCTATGTCGCAGTCGTATGTGATAACCCGCGATCAACTTCCTTCATTTAAATAAAAATTTATCACATAATTAGTTATTAGGAGTGACTGTGTGACAAGTAATAAACATAGTCACTCCTTTGTTTATAAATGTGATGGTGTGATGTTTTTTTAAAAGAAAAAACGTATATGTATATGTTAAGATTGTATCATTCTGTGGTATAAAATTTCTCTATCTTTGCTGATGTTAAATAGTAAAACTAATTATTATGAAAATCTCGAAAGCTATTGTTTCAACTATGATTATCGGTACTTGTCTGACTGCTTGCGGCAATCAGCAAAAAAAACAATCAGAAATGGATAAAACACCTGAAGCATACTCTATGCTAAATGTGCTTGAGAAGCTTCCTCAGCATAAAATGTTCATGTTTGGACATCACGATGATCCGGTTTATGGTATCGGCTGGGACGGAGATGAGAACCGAAGCGATGTGAAAAGTGTTTGCGGGGACTATCCGGCAATGATGTCTTTTGATTTGGGAAGAATGGAGATCTACGGTGATAAAACACTAGATAATGTATCGCTCGACCGTATCAGAAAGGAAGTTATTGCTCAGTATGAGCGTGGGGGTATGTCGTCTTTCAGCTGGCATGTGGATAATCCTTTGACAGGAAAGGACTCATGGGATGTGAGTGACTCTACTGTGGTAAAGTCAGTTTTGCCGGGAGGAGTTAATCATGATAAGTTTATCGGTTGGCTGGATAAAGTAGCAGATTATCTTAATTCAATTCAGACTTCAGAAGGAGTAAAGGTTCCTGTGCTGTTCCGTCCTTGGCATGAACATACGGGAAGTTGGTTCTGGTGGGGAAAGAATTTGTGCTCAACTGAAGATTATAAAGCGCTTTGGAGAATGACTTATGACCGTTTGCAAGAAAAAGGGGCTACTCAGTTGCTGTATGCATATTCTCCGGGTACGGAACCCAAAGACTCTACCGAATATCTGGAACGCTATCCGGGAGATGATATTGTTGATCTGATAGGAGTGGATGCATATCAGTTTGATAAAGATGCTTATGTGAAGAGCCTGGATAATGCACTTACCATTATGTCACAGGTTAGCAAGGCGCATAAAAAGCTGATGGCCGTAACCGAAACAGGTTATGAAACAATACCAGATTCGCTTTGGTGGACACAAACATTGATGCCTGTAATTGAAAAATATCCGATCAGTTATGTGCTGGTATGGAGAAATGCGCGTGAAAGAGAAAATCACTACTATGCTCCTTATCCAGGACATCCGTCGGCTGCTGATTTTGTGAACTTCTATAATGATCCACGGACATTGTTTGCTGGAGATATGAAAACAATAAAGTAAATTGATATAAAACTTATTATAATGAATACTACATTTGAAGACAAAGTAAAAAGATTGTTTGCTCAGCATGAAGAGTTGATTACTCGTAAGAATGAGCCTGTTGAAACAACCAACGGAGTATATACCCGTTATAAGTATCCAGTCGTAACGGCTGCACATACTCCCGTGTTCTGGCGTTACGATTTGGATGAAAAGACAAATCCTTATCTGATGGAACGCATTGGAATGAATGCTGCAATGAACTCCGGAGCTATTAAATGGAACGGAAAATATTTGCTGGTAGTGCGTGTCGAAGGAGCTGACCGCAAGTCGTTCTTTGCTGTTGCTGAAAGTCCGAATGGAGTAGATAATTTCCGTTTCTGGGATTATCCTATTACCATGCCCGACGATGTAATACCGGCTACCAATATTTATGATATGCGTCTGACAGCTCACGAAGATGGTTGGATCTACGGTATTTTCTGTGCTGAACGTCACGATGATAATGCGCCTGCCGGTGATCTGTCTTCTGCAACAGCTACAGCAGCAATTGCTCGTACTAAAGACCTGAAGACATGGGAACGTTTGCCGGATTTGAAATCAAAGAGCCAGCAACGTAATGTTGTTCTTCACCCGGAATTTGTGGATGGAAAATACGCATTTTATACTCGTCCGCAAGATGGATTTATCGATGCCGGAAGTGGCGGTGGTATCGGATGGGCACTGGTTGACGATATTACTCATGCCGAAGTAAAAGAAGAAAAGATTATTGACTGCCGTTATTATCATACAATAAAAGAAGTGAAGAACGGTGAAGGTCCACATCCTATCAAGACTCCGAAGGGATGGTTGCACCTGGCTCATGGAGTACGTGGTTGTGCTGCTGGTTTACGTTATGTACTTTATATGTATATGACTTCACTCGAAGATCCTAGCAAGCTGATTGCTGCCCCTGGAGGCTATTTTATGGCTCCTGAAGGAGAAGAACGTATCGGTGACGTTTCAAACGTGTTGTTTACAAACGGTTGGATTGCCGACGAAGATGGAAAAGTATTTATTTATTATGCTTCTTCAGACACACGTATGCATGTAGCTGTTTCTACTATCGACAAACTGGTAGATTACTGTATGAATACTCCACAAGACGGCCTGACAACTACTGCATCAGTAGAAACGTTGAAAAAACTGATTGATAAGAACCTGAAATTGATAAAATAATAAAAATAAGAAAGTAAGTACTGCTATGATAAAACTCACGGAAAAAATAGGTTATGGTTTCGGAGATATGGCTTCCTCTATGTTTTGGAAGTTGTTCGGGGCTTATTTGATGATATTCTATACGGATGTATTTGGCTTGCCTGCTGCTATGGTGGGAACAATGTTCTTGGTTACTCGTATATGGGATTCTGTATTCGATCCGATTGTTGGAGTTGTAGCCGACCGTACTTCCAGCCGATGGGGTAAGTTCCGCCCGTACTTGTTATATCTGGCTATTCCGTTTGCTTTGATAGGAGTACTTACTTTTTATACGCCACCTTTCGGCGATATGGGTAAATTGGTTTATGCCTATATAACCTATTCGCTGATGATGATGGTTTATTCGGCCATTAATGTTCCTTACGCATCCTTGTTAGGAGTGATGAGTCCCGATCCGTCAGAACGCAATACACTGTCTACTTATCGTATGATGTTTGCTTATCTGGGCAGTTTTATTGCACTTCTGTTGTTCATGCCTATGGTCAATGCCTTTAGTGGGCATAGCAAGGAAGTTGCTGACCAGCAGTTCGGATGGTTCATGGCTGTGGTTGTAATTGCAATCATGTGTGCAGTCTTGTTCTTTGGTTGTTTTGCATGGACAAAAGAACGGGTGAAGCCTATCAATGATAAAAAGACTTCTCTGAAAGATGATATCAAAGATCTCTTCCATAATAAACCGTGGTGGATATTGTTTGGTGCCGGAGTAGCCACTTTGGTATTTAACTCTATCCGTGACGGAGCTGCGGTATATTACTTCAAATATTTTATTATAGAAGACGAGTACCGTACTATTTCGCTGATGGGCGTATCGTTTGTGTTGAGTGGATTGTATCTTTCTATCGGTCAGATAGCCAATATTGTAGGAGTTATTCTGGCTGCTCCCATGAGTAATAAGATTGGAAAGAAAAGAACTTTCGCATTGTCTATGCTGGTAGCTTCAGCCTTAAGTGTGGTATTCTTCTGGTTCGATAAGGATGATCTGGTTCTGATTTTTGTATTCCAATGTCTGATAAGCATATGTGCCGGAAGTATTTTCCCTTTGCTTTGGTCTATGTATGCCGACTGTGCCGATTTCTCGGAACTGAAAACAGGTAATCGTGCGACAGGTTTGATATTCAGTGCGTCATCAATGAGTCAGAAGTTTGGCTGGGCCATTGGTACAGCTGTAACCGGATGGCTGTTGTCTTTCTTCGGTTTCCAGGCTAATGCAGTGCAAAGTGAAGAAACTATTAATGGTATTAAGATGTTCTTAAGTCTGCTTCCCGCAATTGCAGCATTTATTTCGGTAGTATTTGTTTGCTTCTATCCATTGGGAGAACAGAAAATGAAGGGTATAATGGAACAGTTAAACTTAAAACGACAATCAAAAAATGTATAACGAAATAGTATCACAGCTCTGTTCTGAGGTAAAGGCTGAGCTGGAAAACAATATTCTTCCTTTTTGGATGACAAAAATGACCGACCATGAGCATGGTGGATTCTATGGCCGTATCACAGGCAATGACGTGTTGGAGGCATCAGCTTCGAAAGGAGCAATTCTCAATGCACGTATTTTGTGGACTTTCTCTGCTGCTTATCGCTTATTGAGAAAAAAAGAATATCTTGAAACTGCTACACGTGCAAAGCGTTATCTGATTGATTTCTTCTATGACAGTGATTTTGGAGGTATTTATTGGGAACTTGATTATAAAGGAAATCCTGTTGATACAAAAAAACAGATTTATGCCATAGGCTTTGCTATTTACGGCTTGAGTGAATATACGCGTGCTACAGGTGATGCTGAGGCTTTGGATTATGCCAAACGTTTGTTTGAAGTTATCGAGAAGTATAGCTTTGATACAGAAAAGAATGGTTATCTGGAAGCTCTTACTCGCGACTGGTGTCCGATAGAAGATATGCGTTTGAGTGATAAAGATGAAAACGAGAAGAAAACCATGAATACGCATTTGCATATTCTGGAACCTTATACCAATCTGTATCGCGTGTGGAAGGATGAACGTCTGGGAAAACAAATCTATAATCTGGTAAACTTGTTTTTGGATAAAATATTGGATGCCGAAACTTATCATCTGAATTTATTTTTTGAAGATGACTGGACTAACAAATATCAGATTGTATCATACGGACATGATATTGAGGCGTCATGGCTGATTCATGAAGCTGCTTTGGTATTAGGTGATAAAGGTCTGTTGCAGAAGGTGGAACCTGCCATTATAAAAATAGCTGAGGCTGCTGATGAAGGACTAAATCCAGATGGCAGCATGATTTATGAAAACTTTGTGAGCAAAGGAAAAATAGATCGTGAGTTGCATTGGTGGGTACAAGCTGAGAATGTTGTCGGTCATCTTAATCTTTATCAGCATTTTGGTGATAAGTCGGCCTTGGAAAAGGCATTGAAGTGCTGGACATTTATCAAGTCAAAATTAGTAGATACGGAGCAGGGTGAATGGCATTGGAGCTTGTATCCTGACGGAACAGTTAATACCAAGGATGATAAAGCTGGATTCTGGAAATGTCCTTATCATAATGGTCGTATGTGTATGGAAATATTGGAACGTTTTTCTTGAGAAACGATAGAGAACAGCTTTCATCATTATTAGACGAATAATAGTAATGATGAAGGCTGTTTTTTGTTGCTTAACCCCGGATTACTAATAATATTATGAGAAAACTATTATCTGTTTTACTGCTTATACAGTTTATGGCTTGTTTGTCTGTCAGTGCACAACAAATAAGAGAGTCGATATTGCTGAATAATGGATGGAAATTTGCGTATGGACATGCTGGTGACATGAAAAAAGATTTTACTCATGGAACTGAATATTTTACTTATTTCGCAAAGGCCAAGTCTTTTAATCAGAACCAAGGTCCAAGTTCCGAGCAGTTTAATGACTCTTTGTGGCAAACAGTCAGTTTACCGCACGATTGGGCAGTTGATCTTCCTTATTCAGAAGAAGCAAGTCATAGTCATGGATATAAAACCATCGGATGGAAATATCCTGAAACAAGTGTTGGATGGTATCGGCGTAAGTTTTATATTGCAGCAGAGGATTCAGGCAAACACATTGCTGTCAGATTTGATGGAATCTTTCGTAATGCACAAGTATTCTGTAACGGTTTTTATTTAGGACATGAACCGAGCGGATATGCTACTCAGGTTTATGATTTGACGGAATACTTGAATTACGGCGCAGAGAATCTGCTTACAGTCCGTGTAGATGCCAGTACGGAAGAAGGCTGGTATTACGAAGGAGCAGGAATTTATCGCGATGTGTGGTTGGAAAAGATGTCATTAGTTCATGTTGCTCCTTTTGGCACGTTCGTTACTTCTCACATAACCGATTCTTATAAGGCTGCCGATGTGAATATAGAAGTTCGTTTATCGAATAAGGGATTGGAACCGGCGAATTGTACAGTGGTCAATCGTGTCCTTGATGCTACAGGACGCGAAGTAGTCAGTACGCAGAAATCAGATATTACTTTAGCTCCTAAACAGGAAGAGGTGAAGCTATTGCAGTCGGTAAAGATGAATAATATTCATTTGTGGAATCTGGAACAGCCTTATTTATATACCTTATATACAGATGTATATGTCGGCGAGAAGTTGGTTGATACATATTCTACCAATTTTGGAATCCGGAAAATCGAGTTTGATCCACAGAAAGGATTTATGCTAAATGGTTGTCCGGTTAAATTGAAAGGAACTAACTTACATCAGGATCATGCCGGAGTAGGGACTGGAATCCCCGACCGGTTGTGGGAGTATCGCATAAAGAAGATGAAAACGATAGGAAGTAATGCCATACGCACGTCGCACAATCCGATGTCGCCTGTCTTTCTGGATTTATGCGACCGCCTGGGAATGCTTGTTATTGAAGAAAATCGTCTGATGGGTATCAATCGTGAGCATATCGGTCTTTTGGAACATATGATCAAGCGTGACCGGAATCATCCATGTATTATTTTGTGGAGTATCGGAAATGAAGAGTGGGCACTCGAAGGTAATGAACGTGGATTGCGTATTACTAAATCGATGAGTGAATATGTACATCAGCTGGACTCAACTCGCCTGTCGACACAAGGAACGGCCGGTGGACGGGTTTCTCTCTTCGGAGTCGATGTGAAAGGATATAATTATCTCCGCCAGAACCCGATAGATGAATTCCATCAGAAACATCCTGAGTGGTATTCGCCGGTTGGTTCGGAGGAAACATCAGGATGTGGTACACGTAACGTTTATTATACCGATTCATTACGTGGTTGGATGGCTCCTATCAATCGTACGGCTCAAGATGATAATCATATTATTAATCCGATGGCAAGAGGCTGGCAGTTCTATCATGACCGTCCTTGGCTGGCCGGACTTTTCTATTGGACAGGACTTGATTATAGAGGTGAACCGAATCCGATGCTTTATCCGGCTACAGGCTCACAGTTTGGCATATTTGATTATTGCGGATTCCCTAAAGATGAAGCCTTTTATCTGAAATCTTGGTGGACTGACGAACCGGTTCTGCATTTGTCACCGCATTGGAATTTGTCTGGTCATGAAGGAGATAGTATTAATGTATGGGCATATAGCAATTGTGACGAAGTTGAACTGTTTGTCAACGGAAAAAGCTTAGGACGGAAGTCTATGCCGGTCAATGGATATATCGAATGGAAAACAATTTATCGTCCGGGTAGTTTACTGGCCAAAGGCTATAAGGCTGGCAAGAAAGTTATGGTAGAGAAAATAGAAACTACAGGTAAGGCTACCCGTATCTCAATAGAACCATATAATACAACTTTGAAGGCGGACGGTCAGGATATTGCAATTGTAGATCTGACATTGAAAGATGAAAAAAATCGTGAAGTACCCGATGCCATGAATGAAATGATTGTTACCTTGACTGGTCCTGCAACGATATTGGGATACGGGAACGGTGATCCGGGATTCAAGGAAATAGAACGTCCTGTAAATGGTGAAACATCTTTCCGCATCAAAGCTTTTTCTGGAAAGGCACAGGTAATAATCCGTTCGCAGGAAGGAAAGAAAGGAAATGTCCAATTGGAAGTTTCTGGTACGGGATTGAAAAAAGCAACTCAACAATTTATAATAGATTAATATCATGAATAATATTCGAAATTTGGCGATGGCTTCTATGGTATGTGCCGGAAGCCTTGCAGGAATGGCTCAGCCGGCTCCTGCGATTTCTGCTGATCCGGTAATCGAGGCACATATTCAGGAATGGCTGAAAAAAATGACACTCGAAGAGAAAATCGGACAGATGTGTGAGATAACAGTCGATGTAGTTACTGATTTTCCAGGAAGCAAAGATGGGTTTAAGTTGAGCGAGGCTATGCTCGATACGGTGATAGGTAAGTATAAAGTTGGTTCTATCCTGAATGTTCCTTTAAGCGTAGCCCAGAAAAAAGAAGTGTGGGCGGCTGCCATTAAGCAAATTCAGGAGAAGTCGATGAAAGAAATAGGCATTCCATGTATTTATGGAGTGGACCAGATTCATGGAACCACCTATACACTCGATGGTACATTATTCCCTCAAGGTGTCAACATGGGAGCTACTTTCAATCGCAGCCTGGTTCGTCGTGGAGCAGAAATATCTGCTTACGAAACAAAGGCTGGCTGTATTCCCTGGACCTATGCTCCGGTTGTCGATTTAGGACGTGACCCGCGCTGGCCGCGTATGTGGGAGAACTACGGAGAAGACTGTTATGTGAATGCAGAAATGGGTGTTGAGGCTGTCAAAGGTTTTCAGGGAGATGATCCGAATCATATTGGCGAATATAATGTGGCAGCCTGCATGAAACATTACATGGGGTATGGTGTTCCAGTTTCGGGTAAAGACCGTACACCTTCTTCTATTTCACGAAGCGATATGCGTGAAAAACATTTTGCTCCGTTTTTGGCAGCAGTGAGAGCCGGTGCGCTGTCGGTTATGGTAAACTCAGGTGTAGACAATGGTATGCCTTTCCATGCTAATCGTGAACTGCTTACCGAATGGTTGAAGGAGGACTTGAACTGGGACGGTATGATTGTGACCGACTGGGCGGATATCAACAATCTGTGTACACGCGACCACATTGCAGCAACCAAGAAAGAAGCTGTCAAGATTGCCATCAATGCCGGAATCGACATGTCGATGGTTCCCTACGAAGTAAGCTTCTGCGACTACTTGAAAGAACTGGTACAGGAAGGTGAAGTTCCCATGAGCCGCATTGATGATGCCGTAGCCCGCGTATTACGTCTGAAATACCGTCTAGGGCTGTTCGAAAATCCATATTGGGATATTAAGAAATACGATAAGTTTGGTTCGAAGGAATTTGCAGCCGAAGCTTTGCAGGCCGCCGAAGAATCAGAAGTGCTGTTGAAGAATGAAGGCAATATCCTGCCGCTTGCCAAAGGAACAAAAATCCTGCTTGCCGGTCCGAATGCCAACTCCATGCGCTGCCTGAACGGAGGGTGGTCGTATAGCTGGCAGGGACATCGTGCCGACGAATTTGCAGGAGCATATAATACGATTTACGAAGCATTGTGCAACAAATACGGTAAAGAGAACATCATCTACGAACCGGGTGTGACTTACGCTCCTTATAAAAACGATAACTGGTGGGAAGAAAACCAGCCGGAAATCGAAAAATCAGTTGCCGCAGCCAGTCGTGCCGATGTGATTATTGCCTGCATCGGAGAAAACTCTTACTGCGAAACTCCGGGTAATTTGAGCAATCTGACCATGTCGGAAAACCAACGCAATCTGGTAAAAGCCCTTGCTGCAACCGGAAAGCCAGTCATTCTGATCTTGAATCAAGGTCGTCCGCGTATCATCAACGACATTGTTCCACTGGCAAAAGCCGTAATTAACGTGATGCTTCCGGGCAATTATGGTGGCGATGCCCTTGCCAACCTGCTAGCCGGTGATGCCAACTTCAGCGGAAAGATGCCTTTCACCTATCCTAAATATATCAACGCATTGGCAAACTACGACTATAAGCCTTGCGAAAACATGGGACAGATGGGCGGAAATTACAACTACGACTCGGTAATGGATGTACAGTGGAATTTTGGTGATGGCTTGAGTTATACAACTTACAATTATTCAAATCTGAAAATTGACAAAACTTCATTTACTGCTGATGATGTCCTGACAGTCAGCGTCGATGTTACCAATACAGGAAAGGTAGCCGGAAAAGAAAGCGTACTGCTTTATTCAAAAGATTTGGTGGCAAGCAGCACTCCTGATAACATCCGTCTGCGTAACTTCGAAAAAGTGGCACTCAACCCGGGTGAAACCAAAACCGTAACCATGCAACTGAAAGGCAGTGATCTGGCATTTGTTGGTTACGACGGTAAATGGCGCCTGGAAAAAGGAGACTTTACAATAAAGTGTGGCGGACAGACATTAGATATTAATTGCACAGAAACAAAAGTATGGGATACTCCTAATCGTTGAGTATAATAAGTGTTTATAGAAAATCCCCGGCTGTTGTGGATAAATGATTCCCGAAGCCAGGGATTTTTTATGCCTTTAAGTCTGCATTGCCGAAGATTAAAGCTGCTTGTAGTATTATGCTGAAATACAGTGTTTTGAATAATATGCTGCGACGTATGAAAAAATATGCTGAAGTTTTCTCTAAAATATCAGCATGTTTTAGAGAAAATTTGTACAAAAAATAAAAAAACATCGAGATGTTTTTAGGGAGATTTCTTGTATCTTATTCCTTAATTGCCCCATATATGTAAAAAACTTGCAATCTTTCTCCTTATTGTGTTTAAGAAAAAGCTATCTTTGTCATCAGAACTTTTTTCCGGAAGACTTATGAATTATGATCTGATAACTATACTTGGTCCTACCGCTTCGGGCAAAACCCCTTTAGCTGCCGCTTTGGCTGTACAACTGCATGCTGAAATCATCAGTGGTGACAGTCGTCAGGTATATCGGCGTATGGACCTGGGTACAGGGAAAGATCTGGCAGATTATGTTGTAGACGGCTATCGTGTGCCTTATCATCTGATAGACATTGCAGAACCGGGATATAAATATAATGTATTCGAGTTTCAACGCGATTTTCTGAAAGCTTACGATGATATTCGTTCACGTAATATCCTTCCGATATTATGTGGAGGAACGGGTATGTATCTGGAATCGGTCCTGAAAGGTTATAAGCTTTTGCCTGTACCCGAAAATCCGGAATTGAGAGTCAGACTGGCCGATAAATCACTCGAAGAACTTACTGCCATCTTGTCTTCTTATAAGAAACTGCATAATTCAACCGATGTAGATACAGCCAAACGGGCTATCCGTGCTATCGAAATAGAAGAATATTATTTGCATCAGCCGGTAGAGGCGCGTAAGTTTCCTGAAATTCACAGCCTGATAATCGGTGTGGATATAGACCGTGAGTTGAGAAGAGAAAAAATCTCCAGAAGGTTGAAGCAGCGTCTGGATGAAGGTATGGTTGACGAGGTGCGTGCTCTGATAGACGGGAGAATTGGTCTGGACGATCTGATATATTATGGGTTGGAATATAAATACCTTACGCTGTACGTTACCGGACAACTGACGTTTGATGAAATGTATCATCAACTGGAAATAGCCATTCATCAGTTTGCCAAACGGCAAATGACATGGTTCAGAGGCATGGAACGGCGTGGCTTTACTATACATTGGATAGATGCAACCCGCCCGATGGAGGAAAAAGTAAATGAAATAATCGGATTACTCAATAAAGAATAAGAAAATGGCAGTGGAACCTACTCGTTGGGGAGTGATATATAACCCAAAAGCTGGAAGTCGGAAAGCGCAGAAGCGCTGGAAGGAGATTCGCGGTTATATGGAAAGTCGCGGAGTCTTGTTCGATTACGTGCAGTCGGATGGATTCGGTTCGGTTGAGAGATTGTCCCGTGCATTGGCAAACAATGGCTATCGCACGATTGTCATCGTGGGTGGTGACGGAGCCATAAACGATGCTGTAAACGGCATTATGCTTTCGGATGTTCCCGATAAGCACGATATCGCGTTTGGAATTATTCCGAATGGTATCGGAAACGATTTTGCAAAATATTGGGGGCTTGATTCTGATGATTATAAAGGAGCGGTAGATGTACTGATAAACCGCCGTCTTAGAAAGGTTGATGTGGGAGTGTTCAGTTATTTTGATGGAGAAAAGCATCAGATACGGCATTTCCTGAATGCTGTTTATATCGGGTTGGGGGCACGTATTGTACTTATTACTAACGAAACACGTCGTTTTTGGGGAATACCTCTCTTTTCGTATCTTGCTTCACTGTTCCTTGTTGCTTTCGAACGTAAGTTGTATCGTATGCACCTGAAAGTAAACGATGAACATATACGGGGACGTTTGATGGCAGTAGCTATCGGAAGTGGACGTGGTTACGGACTGACACCTAGCGCTGTACCATATAACGGCTGGCTTGATGTATCACTGGTTTATCGTCCGGAACTTCGTCAGCTGATTTCTGGTCTGTGGATGATGCAGCAGGGGCGTTTGCTTAATCATAAGATCGTAAAGCCGTACCGAACCCGTAAAGTAAAGATATTGCGTGCCCAGAATGCTGAAATCAGCCTTGACGGACGTATCTGGTTCGACCGTCATTTCCCGATTGAGATAACCATTGCTCCCGAAGCACTGACATTAATAATACCAAACTGATTTAAAGATTTATGATACATACTATTTCTGATTTAAAGAAAAGCGATAATTTCTTTTTGCTGGCAGGACCTTGTGTGATAGAAGGAGAAGACATGGCTTTGCGTATTGCAGAACGTGTGGTAAAGATAACCGATAAGCTGGGTATACCTTATATATTTAAGGGATCGTACCGTAAAGCTAACCGCTCACGCTTGGATTCGTTTATGGGAATCGGCGATGAAAAGGCTTTGAAGATTCTTGCCAAGGTGCGTGATACATTCGATGTCCCGGTGGTAACAGATATACATGCAGCAGATGAAGCAGCTATGGCTGCCGAATATGTTGATGTGTTGCAGATTCCGGCCTTCTTGTGTCGTCAGACAGATTTGCTTGTTGCTGCCGCAAAAACCGGAAAGATTGTAAATATCAAGAAAGGACAGTTCCTTTCTCCCGGGGCCATGCGATTTGCAGCCGATAAAGTGGTAGAGGCGGGAAACAATGAGGTAATGCTGACTGAACGCGGAACAACTTTCGGTTATCAGGATTTGGTGGTCGATTATCGCGGAATACCGGAAATGCAAACATTCGGACATCCTGTAATATTGGATGTGACTCATTCATTGCAGCAACCAAACCAGACTTCCGGAGTAACAGGAGGAATGCCTCAGCTGATAGAAACAGTTGCAAAAGCGGGTGTCGCTGTAGGAGTAGATGGTTTGTTTATGGAAACACACGAAGATCCTTCGGTTGCGAAAAGTGATGGAGCAAATATGTTGAAGCTCGATTTGCTGGAAGATTTATTGGTGAAATTGGTACGTATTCGTCAGGCTTGCCGATAATGTAAAATTTATATCGGAATGTATGTTGCATGTTTTCCGATAAAAAACTATATCTTTGCACAACCAAAAAATAGAGTTCAAAAAGTAAAAAAGATATGCTTACTATTAAACAAATTACAGAAGATACCGATAAGGTAATTCGCGGATTGGAAAAGAAACACTTTGCCAATGCAAAAGAAACCATTGCGCAAGTGATTGAATTGAATGACAAAAGACGTAATGCGCAAAATCAATTAGATAGAAATCTTGCTGAAGTAAATTCAATATCGAAGAATATCGGTTTACTGATGAAAGAAGGCAAGAAAGAAGAAGCTGAAACAGCTAAAGCTCGTGTAGCAGAAATAAAGGAAGTGAGCAAGAGTTTGCAGGCTGAGATGGATCAGGCTGCTGAAGATATGCAGAACCTGTTGTATACTATTCCTAATGTTCCTTACGATGAAGTGCCTGAAGGCGTTGGTGCTGAAGACAATGAAGTTGTGAAGATGGGAGGAATGGAAACCGAACTTCCTAAAGATGCACTGCCTCACTGGGAACTGGCAAAGAAATATGATTTAATAGATTTTGACCTGGGTGTAAAGATTACAGGTGCTGGATTCCCGGTTTATAAAGGACAGGGAGCTCGTTTGCAGCGTGCTTTGATTAACTTCTTCCTTGATGAAGCGCGTGCTGCCGGATATGAAGAAATCATGCCGCCTACAGTAGTAAATGCTGCTTCTGGTTATGGCACCGGACAGTTGCCTGATAAGGAAGGCCAGATGTATCACTGCAATCTGGATGATTTGTATCTGATTCCTACAGCAGAGGTTCCTGTAACAAATATTTATCGCGACGTGATTTTGGATGAGAAACAGTTGCCTATTAAGAACTGTGCTTATACCCAGTGTTTCCGTCGTGAAGCCGGTTCTTATGGAAAAGATGTACGTGGCTTGAACCGTTTGCATGAATTCTCTAAAGTGGAACTGGTACGCATTGACAAACCGGAACACTCTAAACAATCTCATCAGGAAATGTTGGATCATGTAGAAGGTTTGTTGCAGAAGCTGGAATTACCTTATCGTATCCTTCGTCTGTGTGGAGGTGATATGAGCTTTACAGCTGCTTTGTGCTTCGACTTTGAAGTTTATTCTGAAGCTCAGAAGCGTTGGTTGGAAGTCAGCTCAGTTTCTAACTTCGATACTTATCAGGCAAATCGTTTGAAATGTCGTTACCGCACTGCAGATAAGAAGACTGAACTTTGTCATACATTAAACGGATCTGCTTTGGCTTTGCCGCGTATAGTTGCTGCTTTGTTGGAAAATAATCAGACTCCTGAAGGTATTCGCATACCGAAGGCTTTGGTTCCATATTGTGGCTTTGACATGATAAAATAATTTTAAAAAGAATATAATAATGAAGAGGGGCTATCGGGATTTTACCGGATAGCCCCTCTCTTTTAGACTTTCATCAGATGTGCTAGAAACAACTTTGACTCCAATTAGTTGCAAATGGAATTTTTTTTGCACAAAAGAGAAAAAATAACCGTTTATTTTTTTTCTTTATTTCATTTAATTACTATTTTTGAGGAGGCAATAAAATAACATTTTTTATAGAATTATTAATTATAACCTTAATATAACAGCTATGAGTTATTTACGATTCGACAAAACGCTAATGACGAATTTGGAAGAATCTCTTACGCGTGAGATTTTACGTACAAATCGTTCTGGTGCGTACCACTGTTCTACTATTGTAGATTGTAATACTCGCAAATATCATGGTTTGTTGGTCATTCCAGTACCAGAACTGGATGATGAAAACCATGTTTTGCTTTCTTCATTGGATGAAACAGTCGTACAGCACGGAGCTGAATTTAATTTAGGGCTCCATAAATATCATGGGGATAATTTTAGTCCTCGTGGACATAAGTATATCCGTGAATTTGAATGTGAAAAGGTTCCTACTACAATATATAGAGTAGGGGGTGTAGTCCTGAAAAAGGAAAAATTATTCGTACACCATGAAAATAGAATATTAATTCGTTATACCTTGCTGGAAGCTCATTCAAAAACGACTCTTCGTCTGCGTCCATATTTGGCTTTCCGTAGTGTTCGCCAGTATACGCATGAGAATGCGCAGGCAAGCCGCCATTACGATGAAGTTAAAAATGGTTTGAAAACTTGCATGTATCCGGGATATCCCGATTTGTACATGCAGATGAGTAAAAATAATGATTTTCATTTCCAGCCCGACTGGTACAGAGGTATAGAATATACAAAAGAGCAGGAACGCGGGTATGATTTTAACGAAGACTTGTATGTTCCTGGATATTTTGAAATGGAAATCACCAAGGATGAGCCGATTGTGTTCTCTGGTGGTATCTCTGAAATTGAACCGGAAAGACTGAACGAACTGTTTGCACAGGAAGCAGACAGACGTACTCCTCGTGATAGCTTTAAAAACTGTTTGGTAAACGCTGCTCATCAGTTCTTGAACAAGCAAGGTGATGAATATTATATTTTGGCAGGTTACCCATGGTTTAAATGTCGTGCACGTGATATGTTTATCTCTTTGCCGGGATTGACTCTTGCCATTAATGAACTTGATAAGTTCGATATGGTAATGAATACTGCGGTAAAAGCTATCTATGCTTTCATGAAAGGAGAGGATACTTCTTTGATAGTGTACGAAATGGAACATCCTGATGTGCTTTTGTGGGCTATATGGACTGTTCAGCAGTTTGGTAAAGCTGTTTCTAGAAAGGATGCTTATCAGAAGTATGGAAACCTGTTGAAGGATATAATGACATATCTTGTTGATGGTAAACATCCTAATTTGGCACTTCATGACAACGGCTTGGTTTACTCTGATGGTAAAGATAAAGCGGTGACATGGATGAATGCAACTGTCAACGGTCGTCCTGTAACTCCTCGTTCGGGCTATATTGTTGAGTTTAATACATTGTGGTACAATGCACTGATGTATGTATCAGAGTTGTTGGCCGAAAATGAAGGTGCATCAGAGCTTTCTTCTCGACTGGCAGGTATAGCCGAAAAGACAGCCAAGTCATTTGTCGATACATTCTTGAACGAATATGGTTATTTACTTGATTATGTAGATGGCGATATGCTCGACTGGAGTGTTCGTCCTAATATGATTTTTGCAGCCTCATTCGATTATTCTCCTCTGGATGCCAAACAGAAGAAGGGTATCGTAGATATTGCAACTAGAGAATTGCTTACTCCGAAGGGATTACGTTCGTTAAGCCCGAAGAGCGGAGGATATAATCCTAATTATGTAGGTCCTCAGTTGCAGCGTGATTATGCATATCATCAGGGTACAGCATGGCCTTGGCTGGAAGGCTTCTATCTGGAAGCTTACTTGCGCTTGTATAAGCGTAGTGCTATTTCATTCGTTGAACGTCAGATGATTGGCTATGAAGACGAAATGAGTTTGCACTGTCTGGGTGCTATTCCTGAATTGTTTGACGGTAATCCACCGTTTAAAGGTAGAGGAGCCGTTTCGTTTGCAATGAACGTTGCACAAATTTTGAGAACTTTAAATCTATTGGAAAAATATGATAATCAATAAAAAGGAGGAAAGCATATGAAGGTTTTAATGTTTGGTTGGGAATTTCCTCCTCATATCTTAGGAGGTTTAGGTACTGCCAGTTACGGTTTGACTAAAGGTATGTCGCAACAGCCGGATATGGATATTACTTTCTGTATTCCGAAACCGTGGGGAGATGAAGACCAAAGTTTCCTGAAAATTATTGGAATGAACAGTGTTCCTATTGTATGGCGCGATGTACAGTGGGATTATGTAAATAGTCGTGTAGGGCATTATATGGATCCGCAACTTTATTATGACTTGCGTGAACATATTTATGCTGACTTCAATTATATGCATACAAACGATTTGGGTTGTATGGAATTCTCAGGACGTTATCCTGATAATTTGCATGAGGAAATTAATAACTATTCTATTGTTGCCGGTGTGGTAGCACGTCAACAGCAATTTGATATCATCCATTCACACGATTGGTTGACTTATCCGGCCGGAATTCATGCAAAACAGATTTCGGGAAAACCGTTGGTTATTCATGTGCATGCAACTGATTTCGACCGTAGCCGTGGTAATGTGAACCCAACCGTATATTCAATCGAAAAGAACGGTATGGACCATGCAGATTGTATTATGTGCGTAAGTGAACTTACCCGTCAGACGGTTATTCATAAATATTATCAGGATCCGCGTAAGGTATTTACTATGCATAATGCTGTATCTCCGTTGCCAAAAGAAATACAGGAGATTGTACCGCGTAAGAATCCGAAAGAAAAGATCGTAACATTCTTGGGACGTATCACTATGCAGAAAGGACCTGAATATTTCGTTGAGGCTGCTGCTATGGTACTGAAACGTACTCGTAATATTCGTTTCGTGATGGCGGGAAGCGGTGATATGATGAATGCAATGATTCGTCTGGCTGCTGAACGTGGTATCGCAGATCGTTTCCATTTCCCGGGATTTATGAAAGGAAAACAGGTATATGAGGTATTGAAAGCTAGTGATGTGTATATCATGCCTTCTGTATCAGAACCTTTTGGTATTTCTCCGCTTGAGGCAATGCAGTGTAGTGTTCCGACTATCATCTCTAAACAGTCGGGATGTGCCGAAATCCTCGATAAGTGTATAAAAACCGATTATTGGGATATTCACGCAATGGCAGATGCTATTCATTCTATTTGTACCAACCAGTCGCTTTATGAATATCTGCGCGATGAAGGTAAGAAAGAAGTGGATGGTATCGTATGGGAAAAAGTTGGTTTGAAAGTACGCGCATTGTACGATCAGGTTTTAAAAAATTATGGTAAATAATAAATGCTAAGTTAGTTATGAAAACAATCTGTCTTTACTTTGAAATACACCAGATTATACATTTGAAACGTTATCGTTTCTTCGAAATAGGAACAGACCACTATTATTATGATGATTATGCCAATGAACAAGGCATTAACGAAGTGGTTGAACGCTCTTATATTCCAGCTCTGAAAACTCTTATTGAAATGGCAAAGGAAAATGAAGGCATGTTTAAGGTTGCCCTTTCTATTTCTGGAGTTGCATTGGAACAGTTGGAGATACATGCACCGGCTGTAATTGAGCTGTTACACGAACTGAATGCTACAGGATGTTGTGAGTTTATCTGTGAACCTTATTCACATGGACTTTCATCATTGGCAAATGAAGATTGCTTCCGCGAGGAGGTAGAACAAATGCGTCGTAAGGTAAAAGACTATTTCGGTCAGGAACCAAAAGTATTCCGTAACTCTAGCTTGATTTACGATAATGAAATAGGTGGCATTGTTGCAAGCATGGGCTTCAAGGGTATGTTGGTAGAAGGTGCAAAACACGTATTGGGTTGGAAGAGTGCTCACTATTTGTACCACTGCGCAGAAAATCCGAATCTGAAGCTTTTGATGCGTGACTTTAAGTTGTCAGACGATATCAGCCTTCGTTTCTCTAACAGCGAATGGAGTGAATATCCGTTGTTTGCTGATAAATATATTGACTGGATTGCTTCTCTTCCAGAAAATGAACAGGTTATCAATATCTTCATGGAATTGTCAGCACTGGGTATAGCACAGCCATTGTCTTCTAATATATTGGAATTCCTGAAGGCTTTGCCGGTATGTGCAAAACAAAGAGGTATCACTTTCTCTACACCGACTGAAATCGTTACTAAGCTGAAATCAGTGGATATGGTAGATGTACCTTATCCGATGTCATGGGCAGACGAAGAAAGAGATATCAGTCCGTGGTTGGGTAATGTAATGCAGCGTGAAGCTTTCAACAAGCTTTATAGTGTAGCCGAACGTGTTCATTTGTGTGATGACCGTCGCATCAAGCAAGACTGGTATTATTTGCAGGCTAGTAACAACTTCCGTTTCATGACTACTAAGGATACAGGTGTAGGATTGAACAGAGGTATTTACGATTCTCCTTATGATGCCTTTACTAACTATATGAATATCTTGGGTGATTTCTTGGGACGAGTTAATGCTCTTTATCCTGTAGATATGGATAATGAAGAATTAAGTTCACTGTTGACAACAATTAAGAATCAGGGAGAAGAACTGGTACAGTTGACAAGTGAAGTAAATAAACTTCAGGCAGCATTGAAGAAAGCGGAAGGTGCCAAGAAAACAACTACCAAGAAAACAGCTGAAGGTACTGAAAAGAAATCGACAGCTAAGAAAACAACAAAGAAAGAGGCTTAATTGATTTTCTCTGAGATCTTTGATCGTTGGAGTTTCAACGGATATAAAGATACTCAGAAAATTCAGATTGATTATAGCTGATAAAAAAATTGCCCTATCATTCTCTTGTATGGAGTTTGATAGGGCTTTTTGTATTAAGATCCTATGATTGGTAGTGTTGTGAGCGTGTTTGGTTAGTTTGTTGATGAGTGTAGTCAATCAGTCCCTGATATGTAAAAGAATTTATATGTGCTTTATGGCGTATCCTAATATAAACACTAGTGAACTGAAAGAAGTATTCAGCAGCAATCTCTGTCTTTACATAAAGAGTCGGGAGTTTCACATTCGATAGTCGTGTGCTGAATACCCTTTTTTCGTAATTCATTTTTCAGATTCCATTTTATCTCTTCCATTTGTAATAGATTACTGATGACGATGTGTACAGTTGCTGCATTTTCAGTAGTGCTGACTGCCCATATATGTAAGTGATGCCATCCTTCTATGCCCGGAGCCTGTGTTAGGATTTGTTCGATTGTCTTAATGTCAATGTTTTCCGGAACAGCATCCAATGAAAGAAAGAGACTTTCCTTCAGTAACCTCCATGTAGAGAGTAAGATAATGGCGGCAATTATTAGGCTGATTATAGTATCGATGATTGTAAAACCTGTATAAATAATAATGATGCCCGATATGACAACACCTACAGAAACGAGTGTGTCCATAACCATATGCAGGAATGCACCACGCACGTTCAAATCGTGTTTCTGATTTTTCATTAAAAGCCATGCCGTTATTCCGTTCACAAGAATACCTATACCGGCTGTCCATGATATTGCTTCACCTGATGTCGCTTCCGGATGTTTCAGTTTGTAAAAGCTTTCAATAACGATGGCTCCTACCGCTATCAGTAGGATAATTGCATTGACCAGTGAAACTAACACCGTACTTTTTTTGTATCCGTAAGTGAAATGCCGGTTGCTGTGATATTGTGACATACGGAATGCGAATAAAGAAAGCAGCAAACTGAATACATCGCTGAGATTATGTCCGGCATCGGATAAAAGTCCTAATGAGTTATAGATAAAACCTACTCCTGCTTCAATAAAAACAAAAGCAAGATTGATTACTATGCATGCAATAAATATTGAATTAAGTGAGGATATTGCATGGTGATGTTCATGATGATGTTTGTGATGATGTGTCATTTGATTAGTTTTTTATCAGGAAACAAAAATACATACGTTATATCATAAATTCAATATATGCGTAGTCTGATTTCATCTGTGCTAACTTTATTTGCAACCGAGTTGCATTGAAAAACAGTGTTTTATATTAAATAATGTAAAAAAGAAAGGCAAAGATATCTGTTATTGAGTTATTTGTATTTACTTTGAGTGGTTTAAAATAAAAAATACAGGAGATTATGAACGAATTAATTGCAAAGATTAAGGAATTGAATGCAGCTTTGGTTGCTGATGCAGAATTGCAGGTTGCTAAAGGAAATAAGGCAGCTGGAACTCGTGCTCGCAAGGCTTCATTGGAACTGGAAAAAGTATTGAAAGAATTTAGAAAAGTTTCTCTGGAAGAGTCAAAGAAATAATCTTTTTTCACTTTGTCCATAAGAGGCTATATCATTTCGTACAGACGATGTGATATGGCCTCTTTTATTTTTTTATCATCTTCTCTGCTGTTTCTTCGCAATGAACTTTGTACTTTTGTAGTAAATCGTATGTTTCCTTATGAGAGTAGTAATGTGTATATTGATAATAAGCTTCACGGTCATCTTTGGAATGTCGTGTGAAAGGCACATGGAGCAGCAAGTTTCTTATACAGAAGCCGATTCTCTGAATCATCTTGCTTATGATATGCGCTATAAAGACTTGTCTGTTGCTATGAAAGCAGCCAAGCGCGCATGTCAGTTGGCTGAAGGAAATTCCGATTTGCGTGCAGAGGCTTTAAATAACATGGGCTTTTGTGCTTTTATGCGCATGGATTTTGAAAAGGCTTCTTCTTTGTATCTACAGGCTTTGAAAGAAGGAGGTAATGAAATAGAACATTTGATTTCGGATGTAGGAATGATGAAAATATGTCAGCGTACATCAATGAATAAAGAGTTTTACGATTACCGGAATAGCGCTTTACAACGTTTGAAGCGTATTCGTGAAGATGAGGCCCTTATTTCTGATACTCACGAGAAACAAAGACTAAATTATGCTGTTTCCGAGTTTCATATTGTATCGGGTATTTATTTCTATTATCTGGAACAGCACGATGAATCATTGCGTTCCATTAATTCTATTACACCCGATGTGTTGCAGGGAGATACAGCACAGTGGTTGTACTATGAATATATGAGAGGTTCTGGAGGAATGTATGAGGCTCCCACTCGCGAGGAAATTACTATTGGAGAGTTTGGCTGCCTGACGACTTGTTTGCTTCAGAGTCGTAAGGGAGGATATATTTATTTTGAGGCTAATGCCATGCAGGCTATGGCAGAATTGCTGAATTTTCGCAGTAATCGGAAAATATTGGAAGAAAAGCATTCGGGGCTTCTCCGTTTGGTCAATAAAGAAGACTTACCAGTTGACAGCTTGCCGCTGTATTATGCACGTCAGGCGCTGGATTTGTTTAAGAAATATGGTGACGGTTATCAGATTTCGGGAACTTATCGGACGATTGCTACGTATTATAATTACTCGGGACAGCCGGAAAAGGCTTTGGAGAACCTGAAAGCTGCATTGCAATATGTTAACTGGCATCATGAAAAATATTATCACTGTACAGATACAACCGATCGCTTGCAGGCCTATGCTCCTGATGAAGTACGGTCTACTGAACTGAAATGGATTGCGGATGAAGGCATCAAAACTGTACCGGAATGGATACTGCGCTTGCGTGAGCAATTGAGTAGGACGTATGCAGCAATGGGGTGTAAGCTGGAATCCGATTACAATCGGAATGTTTATTTGGACTTACTGGACTATACCCGGCAGGACAAAGCTTTGGAGAGTCGTTATGCAGCTTTGGAGAAAGAATCAAGACAGATTAATGCGTTATTATTGCTGGTAGTGATAGGGATTTTTCTGCTTATTGTATTATTCGTTATGCTGAATAGGCGTTGGCGCAAGAGAAATAAGCTTTATATATCCATACTGAAGGAAGTATTTGATTTGTGTCGCAAGATAACTTCGTCTGTTCCGGAAAATGTAACAGAAGTAGAAGAAATTACTGATACTGTCTGTCATACGATAAAAACCGATTTTGAGCATATCTTTGGAGCTACGGATGTAAAAATTGTATTAGAAGCGTGTTCATCGGAAGATGAGCGTGAAGAAATTGAAGCCGGCTTTTATGCCTTCGAGCTCTTTTCTCCTGATAAAAGCAAGAATATAGGGAAATTATTATTGGAATTACCTCATCCGCTTCGTAAAGAGAAACAGACATTACTCCAGCTGGTCTTGCCTTATCTGGCATGGACATTGGAAAATGGAATGAATCTTGTTTCTTTAGACGACGAGCGGCGGCGTCTGGAGAAGGAACAGTATATTCATGAACAGCATGTAGCCGAGAACAAACGTCAGAACATGGTAAAAAAAGCTTGTCTTTCTATTGTGACAGGTATATTTCCATATATAGACCGAGTAGCTAATGAAGTGCATAAGCTGCAATCTGTACCTTATGCCAGTCGGGCTGACATTAAGAAAGGAAAGTTTGAATATATCGACGAACTAATTACCCGGATTAATGAGTACAATGAAATATTAGCAATATGGATCAAGATGCGTCAAGGGGTATTAAGTTTGAACATTGAGAGCTTTGCCTTAAAAGAACTTTTTGGGATTATTGCTAAAGGTAGACGTTCTTTTGAAATAAAACATCAGGAGTTGCAGGTCGATCCGACCGAAGCTGTTGTAAAAGCCGATAAGGCACTTACTCTTTTTATGATAAATACCTTGACCGAAAATGCGCGTAAGTATACTCCCGAGTATGGACATATTACACTATCGACAAAAGAAACGGATGAGTATGTAGAGATTTCAGTGTCGGATGACGGTCCTGGTCTGTCGGAAGAGGATGTAAACCGTATCTTAGGTGAGAAGGTCTATGATTCTGGAGCTATTGGAATGGGAACAGCTGCTGATACGGAGGAATTGCGCCGGCAGAAGGGATCTGGTTTTGGCTTGATGAATTGTAAAGGGATTATTGAGAAGTACCGTAAGACTAATGCTGTATTCAGCGTTTGTTGTTTCTCGATAGACAGTACATTGGGAAAAGGAAGTCGTTTTTATTTCAGATTGCCTAAAGGAGTAAAAAGAACTCTTTCTATATGTCTGATATTCGCCATGAGTATTTTAGGCCTGGGTAGCTGTCAGTCGTCGGTATACAAACAGCCTGAAGAAAAGAACAGAGTTGCTTACGACAGTTTGCTGTCGATTGCTAATGATTATGCAAACTGGGTGTACGATTGCAATGTAAATGCTCGCTATCAGGAGGCGCTGGTATATGCCGACAGTGTTTTATATTACATGAATCTGCACTATCTGAAATATTCCAAGCGAAAATATCCGTTGCTGAAATTATATCGCGATGATTATGAAGCAGCAGAACAGACATGGTTGGCCCAAGGATTTGATACCGATTATTATATTCTGCTTGATGTTCGTAATGAAGCAGCTGTAGCCGGACTTGCAGTAAAGGATTTCCGTACATATTATTATAATAATCGTGCTTATACTACCTTGTACAAGCAGATTAGTAAAGACCGTTCGCTGGAAGAATATTGTGTGCGGATGCAGCAGTCTGCCAATAATAAGCTGATAGCCTTAGGAATTTTTCTTTTACTGGTTGTGGTCTGTCTGGCCGGTTATTATATACTATACTTACGTCATCGTTTGCATTATCGCTATAATATGGAGCAGGTATTCGAGATAAACCAGTCTATCTTCTCTGTTGCGCAGCCGGGAGACGAAGAAGAAAGTAATGTAGCAGAAGACATTCTTAAAAAGCTTTCCGAGGAAATGAATGAACTGTTCCCCGTTGCGGATATGGCTTTAGCCTTATACGATGAAGAAACCTCATCTTTGCATTATATTTTCGGTGAAGAAGGAGAGAACGAAGATTTGTGTAACCGGATGGAACGCTGTTTTGAAAAGAAACTAGTATCGTGGACGAATGAAGCTTCCTGGAATTATTTTCCGCTGAATGTAGATATTAATGAAGAGAATTATTGTGCAGGTGTACTTGCCGTGAAGGCCGCACTTCCTTGTGTGCGCGAAAAAGACAGATTGCTGGTAGAGCTGATTGTAAGTTATCTTGCTGTTGTGTTGCATAATGCGGTGGTCTGTGTCAGACGTAAACATTACGACATAGAATTGGCTCAGGATGATGCAAGGCGAGCTTCTTATGAAGAAAATATGCTGCATGTGCAGAATATGGTACTCGATAATTGTTTGTCTACCATAAAGCATGAAACAATCTATTATCCTAACCGGATAAAGCAGATAGTCGATCGTCTGAACAGGCAGGATAATATCTCTTTACAGGAGGAGAAACAGCAGCTGCAAACCATTTCTGAACTGGTGAGCTATTATAAAGATATATTTACTTTACTTAGTTCGTGTGCCTCCCGTCAGCTTGACGATATAACGTTCCGACGGGCAGAGGTCAATGTAGCTGTATTGATTGGACAAGTAGAAAAATATTTGCGTAAAATATCTCGTAAACTGTCATATTCGCTGAAGTTGGAAGTCGAGCAGGAAGCAGGCTTGTCAGTAGCAGGAGATGGTGTTTTGCTTTTATTTCTCTTCGAAAATTTACTCGATGAGGCTGTACGTTTCCCGCAGACGGGTGTTCTGAAGTTATCAGTTTTTCAGGAAAACGGCTTTGCACATTTCAACTTTACGGATACCCGACGGAATCATACACAGGCAGAACTGAACGATTTGTTTTATCCGGCATTGTCTCGTTTTCATGAAGGCGGCACAGCTGGCCTGCAGGGTACAGAGTTTCTGGTCTGTAAGCAGATAATTCGCGAACATGATGAGTTTGCCGGACGTCGTGGATGCCAGATCAATGCTTGTCCGTCTTCAGAGGGAGGATATACCGTATGGTTTACCATACCGCTTATTGTGAAAAAGTAAAAAGACTGAATATATGGAAAAGTTTAAAGTTATCATTGTAGAAGATGTTAAGTTGGAATTAAAAGGGACGGAAGAAATCTTTCGTCACGAGATACCTAATGCAGAAGTTATAGGTACGGCTATGACTGAAGCTGAATTTTGGCCGTTGCTGGAACAGCATACTCCCGATTTGATTTTGCTTGATTTAGGTTTGGGAGGTTCTACTACTATCGGTGTTGATATTTGTGCCCGTTTGCATCGTGAACGTCCGGAACTGAAAGTTTTGATTTTTACCGGTGAAGTATTGAATGAAAAATTATGGGTTGATGCTTTGAATGCAGGTGCTGACGGGATCATTCTGAAAACAGGTGAGCTGTTGACTGCTACGGATGTAGAGGCTGTCATGGCAGGAAAGAAATTAGTGTTCAACTATCCGATACTGGAAAAAATTGTGGAACGCTTCAAGCAGTCGGTAGAAGTGGAGATGCGGCGTCAGGAAGCGATCATTGATTATGATATCGATGAATATGACGAACGTTTGCTTCGCCATTTGGCTTTGGGGTATACTAAGGAAATGATCACCAACCTGAAGGCTATGCCTTTCGGAGTGAAATCGATAGAAAAACGTCAGAATGAATTGGTAAACCGCTTGTTCCGTCCTGAGGAGCGTACCGGAGTAAATGCTTGCCGATTGGTAACACGGGCTTTTGAACTGAGGATATTGGATATCGACAATCTGGAACCTGATGATGAATAGACACTTCCTTCATCCTGCTACGCTTTTCTTTCTGCTTACGTTGGTAGTGGCCCTCCTTTCATGGGTTGGGAGCATATATGGCTGGTCGGGCGTTCAGAGTCTGCTCAGTGCGGAAGGGTTACGCTGGCAACTCAGAAATGTTGGCGACGGCTTTTTTTCCGCTCCTTTTTTTAGCGATATCTTGTTGTTGGCTTTCGGGGTGGGACTCTGTATGCATTCAGGTTTTTGGGAGGCTGTCCGACGAGCAATCTTTCATGGCAGAAAACTTTCCCGAAAAGAAAAGCGTTCGTTGTTGTTGAGTCTGACCGTTGGGGCAGTTTATATACTGGCAGTTTTGTGTCTGGCTTTAGGTCCATGGGGGATAGTACGCAGTATTACAGGAGGGTTGAAGAATTCACCCTTGTCAGAAGGTGTCAGTTATCTCCTTTCGTTGGGGCTGGGAATAATGGCGATAATTTACGGATACAGTATAGATTTATACCGTACGGATAGAGATATAATAAAGGGTATGTCGTATAGCTTTGTCCGTTTTTCTGGCTATTGTGTTACACTGTTTTTTGTGATACAGCTGTTTACATCCCTGCACTATACAGGATTGGATTCTTTTTTCGGGCTTTCCTCCGACGGATTTACTATACTTTATGCCTTGTGCTCTATTCTTCCACTATTTGTTGGAGGAAATAAACTGAAGTGATAAGCGGAAGAATATACATTAATTTGTTTGCCTTTCTGATTTAAAGGGCTATCTTTGCCGCCATTAAACTATTTTATTATTACACATTTATTATGAAGAAAATTTTATTGATGGCAACTGCCGGATTATTGGCATTTGCTTCTTGTCAGGAAAAGGCTGGGTACACGATTAAGGGTACTATTGAAGGAGTAGCAGAAGGGGATACTGTGTATTTGCAGAATTTTGTAGACGGATCACTCGTTAAAATGGATTCTGCTGTTGTAAAAGGTGGTGCATTCGAATTTAAGGGCACTCCCGATTCTGTAACAGTAAGCCGTTATGTAACCTATAGAAAGAACGGTATGCGCATGACTGCGATGGTATTCATTGAAAAAGGAGATATCACGCTGAACATGGGCGCTGAAGCCAATAAGGTTGCTGGTACAATGTGTAATGATGCTTACCAGCAGTTTATGGATAAATTTGTTGCTATCAATAAGGAAATGTCTGAAATATATCAGAAATCAAAGACTGATACTACATTGACTGACGATCAGCGCAAAGATTTGGAAAAGCAGTTGGCTGAAAAAGATAGCTTGGGAACTGAAATGGTTTACAACTGCATTAATGAAAACATCAACAACCTTGTAGGTGTACAGTTGCTGACTTCATATGCTAATGCATTCGAAACAGCTAAAGTAAAAGCATTATTGGATAAAGTTCCAGCTGCTTACAGCGCAGATAAAGATATTGTTGCTTTGAAAGAACACATTGCTACAATAGAAAAAACAGAAGTAGGTCAGAAGTTCATTGATTTTGCAATGAATACTCCAGAAGGTAAGGAAGTAAAACTGTCTGACTTTATTTCTCAGAATAAATATACTTTGATTGATTTCTGGGCTAGCTGGTGTGGTCCTTGCCGTGCAGAAATGCCAAATGTAGTAGCTGCATACAATGCATTCAAGGCTAAAGGTTTTGGTATTGTCGGTGTTTCTTTGGACAACAATGCAGAAGCATGGAAAAAGGCTATTAAAGACCTGAATATTACATGGGCACAGATGTCAGACTTGAAAGGCTGGAGCTGTGAGGGTGCGAAACTTTATGGTGTTCGTGCTATCCCTGCAACTGTTCTGGTTGACCAGGAAGGTACTATCGTTGCTCGTAACTTGCGTGGTGAAGAACTGGCTGCTAAACTTGGAGAACTTTTGAAATAAAAGAATAATTTTTTACCCCTTTTGCAGACTTTTATAGCCGATCTTTACGGGGCTTGGCAGATAAAAAACAAGAAAACTGCAAGAGGGGTAAATTATATCCTGATATTTGTCGTAAAACTTGCTGATAAAATAAAAAAAGATGCTGAATTTTTCATCAAAAATTCAGCATCTTTTTTTGCTTCGTGCAGAACTGCTGCTTATGCTATTCCGTGAGCATTAGCTTCTTTATCGATCTTTTTAATAAGTCCCTGTAAAACAGCACCCGGACCACATTCTGTAAAGTCTGTTGCTCCGTCTGCAATCATGTTCTGAACTGTCTGAGTCCAACGTACAGAAGCAGTCAGCTGAGCTACCAGATTAGTCTTGATTTCAGCAGGGTCTGTATGTGGTTTAGCGTCTACGTTCTGATAAATCGGGCATTTCGGAGTGTGGAATTCAGTTGCATTGATTGCTGCTTCCAGCTCAACTTTAGCAGGATCCATCAGTGGAGAATGGAAAGCACCACCTACTTTCAGCGGCAATGCACGTTTAGCTCCTGCTGCTTTCATCAGTTCGCAAGCTTTGTTGATGCCTTCGATAGATCCTGAGATAACGATCTGTCCCGGGCAGTTGAAGTTAGCTGCGACACAAACTTCGCCTTCTGCACTTACCTGAGCACAAATTTCTTCTACTTTTTCATCAGGCAGGGCGATGATAGCAGCCATTGTAGAAGGCTGCATTTCGCATGCTTTCTGCATAGCCATAGCACGTGCGTACACCAGTTTCAAACCGTCTTCGAACGACAGAGCACCGGCTGCAACAAGAGCAGAAAACTCTCCAAGTGAGTGTCCGGCAGTCATTTCAGGTTTGAAGTCATCGCCCATGCAAAGAGCAGAGATAACAGAGTGAAGGAATACGGCAGGCTGAGTAACTTTAGTCTGACGCAGGTCTTCGTCTGTGCCGTTGAACATGATATCGGTGATACGATAGCCCAAAATATCGTTTGCTTTCTCGAATAATTCTTTTGCCAGTGCTGAGTTTTCGTAGAGGTCTTTACCCATTCCTACGAATTGTGCGCCCTGTCCGGGGAATACAAATGCTTTCATAAATTTATTTTTGAGTTAAGTTATTGATGACAAAGGTAATGAATTATTTTAGATTTCTGATTTTTTTGATTTAATCTTCATCGGAAATATGCATCGGTACGGGAGAGTGGAAGTGATTCAGCGGTCCGTGTCCTTCTCCTATGTGTACATCTTTACCGGATAGAATACCTTGATATACATATTCTTTAGCTTGTTTTACCGCCTCGGGCATACTGTTGCCTAAAGCAAGGAAAGTAGCAATGGCAGACGAAAGTGTACACCCGGTGCCGTGTGTATTATGACTTTCTACTTTTTGTGCCATGAATAAATGAGGTTCGCTCTCATCCTTCAGTTGCAGTACGTCGCACATGTTTCCGTCTTCCAGATGGCCTCCTTTAACCAGTACGGCACGGCATCCGTAGTTCAGCAGTTCACGCGAAGCAGTTTTCATCATTTCGATGTTGCGAATCTGCTTTCCCGTCAGCACTTCCGTTTCACTCAGATTGGGAGTTATAATACTGGCAAGCGGCATAAGAAGTGTGGTGATAGCTTCAATTGCATCATCCTCCATAAGTTTGCATCCGCTTGTTGATACCATAACCGGATCGAACACGACAAACTCCGGCTTGAATTTTTTCAGAGATTCGGCTATAACCTGCACAATCTCTACATCGTTTATCATGCCAATCTTGACCGCACGTGGACGGATATCCGTCATAACAGCTTCTATCTGTCCCTTTACGTAGCTGGGAGGTACAGGATGAATACCTGTTACTCCACAAGTATTTTGTACTGTGATTGCTGTAATGGCACTGGCAGCATAAGCTCCCAATGCTGATATAGTCTTTATGTCGGCCTGAATGCCGGCTCCTCCACTGCAATCCGATCCGGCAATAGTGAGCACGCAAGGATAATGTTTCATAACTTCATTATTAGGATTGTTTTATGCAAAGATAAAAAACTAATTTTAAAGTACTTTTTGTTGCAGTGTAATTTGCTTGAATCTCTTTTCGTATTACCTACAATAATACATTAATTATATATCGTATGAAGTATGAAATCTATATACTTGTAGAATAATGTTTTATAACATGATAAATATTCTGATATTTTTGAATAACGAATTGAAAAAGTCTTTATATTTGCAGTGTTGAAAGAAAATAAAGATATGGAAACTCAGACCGGAAATAACCTTATAATCGATGTACACGTTTCAGTGGACTGTGTGCTGATTGGCTTCGATGGAGAACAGTTTCGCGTTTTGCTTGTACGCCAGATAGGAAAACAAACGGATGGTGAATTTAATGACCTGAAGCTTCCCGGTAGCTTGATTTATGCCGATGAAGACTTGGATGAAGCTGCTAAGCGTGTGCTTAATGAACTTACCGGTTTGAAAAATATCAAGATGAGCCAGTTTAAAGCTTATGGCTCCAAAGATCGTACGGCTAATCCGAAAGATGTGTTGTGGCTGGAACGCTTTCATCGCATTACGGATAACAAAGTCGGCAGGATTGTTACGATCGCTTATCTTTCTTTATTGAAAATTGACCAGCGAAACCGGCAGCTGACTGATACGTATGATGCTTGCTGGACTCCGCTGTCGGAAGTGAAAGCCTTGGCGTTCGACCATATTCAGATATATCGCGACGCGCTTGCTTTTATACGTCATTATGTGGAAACAAATCCATCGGTAATGTTCGATCTCTTGCCTAGAAAGTTTACTGCGGCACAGCTTCGTGTATTGTATCAGTTGGTATACGATAAAGAGTTTGATGTGCGTAATTTCCACAAGAAGATAGCACTGATGCCTTATGTCGTACCGATGGAGGAAAAAGAAAAAGGTGTGCGACATCGTGCTGCACGCTATTATAGATTCGACAGAACGATTTATAACAAACTAAAGAAATAAAATATATTAGAGTTATGTATTTGTTAGGTTATGATATAGGTAGTTCTTCGGTTAAGGCCAGTTTGGTAAATTCGGAGACAGGTAAATGTGTAGCTTCTGCTTTCTACCCTAAGACAGAGGCAGAGATTATAGCTGTGCATCCCGGTTGGGCTGAACAGAAACCGGAAATGTGGTGGGCAAACCTGAAGCTTGCAACTGAAGCTGTTATGAATGAAAGCGGAGTACGCAAGGAAGATATTGCTGCTATCGGTATTTCTTATCAGATGCATGGTCTGGTATGTGTGGACAAGAATCAGCAGGTGCTCCGTCCGGCTATTATCTGGTGCGATTCTCGTGCGGTTCCGTATGGAGAGAAGGCTTTCAATACATTGGGTGAAGAGCTGTGTCTTTCTCATTTGCTTAACTCTCCGGGTAATTTTACCGCTTCCAAGCTTGCCTGGATTAAAGAGAATGAACCGGATGTCTATGCCAGAATAGATAAAATTATGCTTCCGGGCGACTATATCGCTATGAAGCTGACTGGTGAGGTTTGCACCACTGTATCCGGACTTTCAGAAGGTATGTTCTGGGATTTCAAGAATAATGAAGTCGCAAAATTCCTGATGAAATATTACGGATTCGACAATTCACTGATAGCCGATATCAAACCGACTTTTTCAGAACAGGGACGTGTAACCGCTATTGCAGCAGCCGAACTAGGATTGAAAGAGGGTACACCTGTGACTTATCGTGCGGGCGACCAGCCGAACAATGCGTTGTCGCTGAATGTTTTCAATCCGGGCGAAATCGCGTCTACAGCCGGAACGTCGGGTGTAGTGTATGGTGTAAACGGTGCAGTCAATTATGATCCGAAATCACGTGTCAATACATTTGCGCATGTCAATCATACGGCAGACCAGACTCGTCTGGGAGTGTTGCTCTGCATTAATGGAACAGGTATTTTGAATTCATGGGTAAAACGTACCGTTGTACCTGCAGGCGTTTCGTATGCCGAAATGAATGATATGGCTGCTCAGGCTCCTATCGGTGCGGGAGGAATCAGTATCTTGCCTTTTGGAAATGGTGCAGAACGTATGTTGCAGAATCGTGAAACAGGATGTTCTATCAATGGAATAAACTTTAATCTGCATACGCGCAATCATATTATTCGTGCTGCTCAAGAGGGTATCGTATTCTCGTTCAAATATGGAATAGATATTATGGAAGGCATGGGAATGGATGTACATAAGATACATGCCGGACATGCAAATATGTTCCTGAGTCCGATATTCCGCGATACGCTGGCCGGTGTGACTGGAGCTACCATCGAACTGTATGATACTGACGGTTCAGTTGGAGCTGCAAAAGGAGCTGGTATCGGAGCAGGTATCTATAAAGACAATAATGAAGCTTTTGCTACGCTGGATAAGTTGGCTGTTATCGAACCGGATATGGCAAACAAGGCTGCATACGAAGATGCATATCAGCGCTGGCTTTCATATATGAATAAAATCTAATTTACTTGTTTTGCTGTCTGGAAATAACTCCGGACGCAGGACAATTTCCTGAAATAAATAAAAATAATTAACTTTTAAATAGAATATAACTATGGCAACAAAAGAGTATTTTCCCGGTATTGGTAAAATTAAATTCGAAGGTGTAGAAAGCAAAAACCCGATGGCTTTCCGTTATTATGATGCAGAAAAAGTAGTAATGGGTAAGAAGATGAAAGACTGGTTGAAATTTTCTATGGCTTGGTGGCACACATTGTGCGCTGAAGGAGCTGACCAGTTTGGTGGCGGTACTAAGAACTTCCCATGGAAAGGAAATCCTGACAAGGTACAGGCTGCTAAAGACAAAATGGATGCAGGCTTCGAATTTATGCAGAAAATGGGTATTGAATACTACTGTTTCCACGATGTAGACTTGTGTGATGAGGCTGACACAATCGAAGAATATGAAGCAAATCTGAAAGAAATAGTAGCTTATGCAAAACAGAAACAGGCTGAAACTGGTATCAAACTGTTGTGGGGTACTGCAAATGTATTCGGTCATGCTCGTTATATGAACGGTGCTGCTACAAACCCTGATTTCGATGTTGTAGCTCGTGCTGCTGTTCAGATTAAGAATGCTATTGATGCAACAATCGAACTGGGTGGTTCAAACTATGTATTCTGGGGCGGACGTGAAGGTTATATGTCACTGTTGAACACAGACCAGAAACGTGAAAAAGAACACTTGGCACAGATGTTGACTATTGCTCGTGACTATGCTCGTGCAAAAGGCTTTACTGGTACATTCCTGATCGAACCGAAACCGATGGAACCGACAAAACATCAGTATGACGTAGATACTGAAACTGTTATCGGCTTCCTGAAAGCTCATAATCTGGACAAGGACTTCAAAGTTAATATTGAAGTAAACCATGCAACTTTGGCTGGTCACACTTTCGAACACGAACTGGCTGTTGCTGTTGACAATGGCATGTTGGGTTCTATCGATGCAAACCGTGGTGACTATCAGAACGGATGGGATACAGACCAGTTCCCTATCGACAATTATGAACTCATCCAGGCTATGATGCAGATTATCCGTGGCGGAGGTCTGGGTAATGGTGGTACTAACTTCGATGCTAAGACCCGTCGTAACTCAACAGACTTGGAAGATATCTTTATCGCTCACATTGCAGGTATGGATGCTATGGCTCGTGCATTGCTGAGTGCTGCTAAGTTGCTGGAAGAATCTCCATATAAGAAAATGTTGGCTGAACGTTATGCTTCATTCGATTCTGGTAAAGGTAAAGAATTTGAAGAAGGTAAGCTGACTTTGGAAGATGTTGTTGCTTATGCTAAGGCAAACGGCGAACCAAAACAGACTAGCGGTAAGCAAGAATTGTATGAGGCTATTGTAAATATGTATTGCTAATAGGTTTTTATAAGAACCAATCTCTATCCCGGCTGATTTTTATCAGTCGGGATATTTTATTTTGTCAAAATAAAGCTATATTTGCAAAACATCTAAAAATGAATCGTGGTTATGGCTTTAAACAACAATCATATAGTTATCATGGCGGGAGGTATAGGAAGTCGTTTCTGGCCTATGAGTACCCCCCAGATGCCGAAGCAGTTTATTGATGTTTTGGGATGCGGACGAACATTGCTTCAGCTTACGGTAGACCGCTTTCAGGATATTTGTCCTTCTGAGAATATATGGGTGGTAACATCAGTCGACTGTGCAGATGTCGTAAAAGAGCAGTTGCCGTCTATTCCAGTAGATCATATTCTGCTTGAGCCTTGTCGCCGTAATACCGCTCCGTGTATTGCTTATGTAAGCTGGAAAATAAAAGCTAAAAATCCGAAGGCCAATATCGTAGTGACTCCAAGTGATCATGTGGTGATGGATGTGAGGGAATTTGCACGTGTCATTAACTCTGCTATGAAATTTACAGCCGATTCGGATGCTATCGTTACATTGGGAATGAAGGCAAACCGTCCGGAAACGGGATATGGCTATATAGAAGCGGACTTGTCGATGGCATGTCCTTCCAATAAGGAAATTTATAGAGTTGATGCTTTTAAGGAAAAACCGGATTTGGAAGTTGCACGTCGCTACATTCAGCGGAAAAATTATTTTTGGAATGCAGGGATTTTTATATGGAATGTCAATACGATAGTTAATGCCCTGCGTGTTTATCAGCCTCCAATGGCAGAGGTTTTTGAGCGCATGCTTCCATATTTTTATACAGACAAAGAGCAGGAAATGCTGAATGAGTTATTTCCTACCTGTGAAAACATATCTGTAGACTATGCTATCATGGAAAAGGCAGAGGAGATTTATGTCTTTCCGGCATCATTTGGATGGAGTGATCTGGGAACCTGGGGTTCTTTGCATGAAAACTCAAAAAAGGATGCGCATAACAATGCCTGCATCGGAAATAATATCAAACTGTATGAAACCAGAAACTGTATAATTCATACTACTCAGGAAAAGAAAGTGGTAGTACAGGGATTGGACGGTTATATTGTTGCCGAGAAAAATGATAAGCTGTTGATTTGTCGCCTGACCGAAGAACAACGTATCAAAGACTTTGCTGAAGAGTAAGGTGACTGTATATTTCAGATAGCAAAATGGCGGAAAGAGAATTTTATGTAAGTTTCTCTTCCCGCCATTATTGTTAGTTGGTTTAGTTATTATAAGAGGGGTAGCAATTATCGTTGTTCTTTAAGTGCTGCTAAAGCAGAATCGTAGTTGGGTTCCTGAGTTATTTCCGGTACGAGTTCTGTATAGATAACTTTTCCTTCCGGGTTAATAATTACTACGGCACGCGCCAACAGTCCGCATAATACGCCGTCAGTCATCAATACACCATATTTTTCTCCAAAATCAGAAGTATATCGGTAGTCTGAAAGTGGAATAACATTTTCAATTCCTTCAGTTGTACAGAAACGTCCCTGCGCAAAAGGAAGGTCTTTCGAAATTGCCAGAACAACGGTATTTTCCATTTCGGCTGCCAGCTTGTTGAATTTGCGTACTGAAGTTGCACATACACCCGTATCCATACTAGGGAATATATTCAGGAGTGCGTATTTCCCTTTAATATCATTTTGAGTGAAAGAACTTAAATCTCCTTTTACCAGTGAAAACTCTGGAGCTTGAGCTCCAACTTTAATAAACTCGCCTGCCAGTGAAACTGGGGCTCCTTGAAATGCTGTTTTTGCCATGATTGTTTTTATTAAATATTTCTGTGAATATAACAAACAATCGGATATAATGTTTGTCCTGTGATGCCTTTTTTATCTTTTTAATAGATACATTTCTTTTTTTTCTGTTACTTTGCAAACCGTAAAATTCTTAGGAAAACAGATAAAATTTAAGATGAAACGAAGTTTTAAAGACTACGCCTTGCTTGCCTTAAAAGGTATGGGTATGGGGGCAGCCGATGTAGTACCTGGTGTGTCAGGAGGAACAATTGCTTTTATTGTAGGTATTTATGATGAATTGATTGATTCTATCAAAAGTATCAATGCACAGAGTTTGAAAATGTTTTTTACCGGGAAGTGGGGAACTTTCTGGAAGATGATAAACGGTAACTTTTTGCTATTTCTTTTAGCCGGTATTGGAATCAGTGTCTTCTCATTGGCAAAAGTAATAACTTGGTTGCTTACCGATCATCCGGTTCTTGTATGGTCTTTTTTCTTTGGCCTTGTTCTTGCCTCTACTTGGTTTGTTGGGAAAGACATTAAGGAATGGAACTGGAAAACGATTTTAGGGTTCATTGTCGGTGTTGCTGTAGCTTTTTACATTACAGTCGCTACTCCGGCAGAAACTCCTTCTAATTTATTGTTTATCTTTTTGTGTGGGGCTATTGCGATTTGTGCCATGATTCTTCCGGGGATATCGGGAAGTTTTATATTGGTATTGCTGGGAAAATACTTTTTTATCATGGAAGCAGTAAAGACATTCGATATAAAGGTTATACTTGTATTCGGTGCTGGGGCATGCATTGGTATAACCAGCTTCTCACGTGTCTTATCGTATGCATTAAAGCATTTTCGTAATATAACCCTGGCTGTACTGACAGGTTTCATGTTAGGGTCACTCAATAAAGTATGGCCATGGAAAGAAACTATTGAAACATTTATAGACAGTCATGGAGTGGAAAAGCCGTTGATAGAAAGTAATATCCTGCCTAATCAATACATATGGGAGGCTGTTGTTTTAATGCTGGCGGGCTTTTTCCTGGTATATTTTCTGGAAAAGCTTTCTACCGGAAAGGGCAATGAATAAAAACTGACTTGGGATATTCAGTAAACGTCTATACAAAATATAATGGCATATGAAGATGATATATAGTAATCGCTCCATATGCCATTTTTATTGTATGTAAGACCTCTTTCTGTTTTTAACTTAATCCATCATAATATGAAGCTGATAGTAGAGGTCTTCTTTTTTAATTCAGATTCTATTTATATCAGGAACCAATTATTCGCCTTCCGTTTTGCATTCATGAAAGTGCATATCTTGTAGTGCTTTCTCGCGTGAGAAAGTAAAATAAGTACAAACAGCTTGAGTGCATATTTCTCCTGCTTCATTGAACAAAGAAGCATCGATCGTAACAATGTTTCGCCGTTGTTCACGAATAGATGCTCGCAGGGTTAACATATTATCTGTAGTATGTACAGGTTTTAAATAGCGGGTTTCCATTTTTGAAGTAACTCCGGCCGTTTGAAGCTTTCGCATGATTACCCATCCGCATATTTCGTCTGGCAATACAGCCTGAATGCCTCCGTGCAGCGTATTAAGCCAGCCTTGGTATTTGCCGTCCGGATGCCAGAAGCTTACGATATCATCGCCATCCTCGTAAAACTCCATGTGCAGTCCTGACGGATTTTGAGGAGTACATCCAAAACAGTTGTAACCTTCTATTTCGCCCCAAGGATTGATTATCTTTTTCATATCTGCTTGAAATTCTAGAAAATATAATCTGTACAGGCACGGTCTTGTTTGGCTTCCTTTAAAATGCCGGCTGCTGCTACATGTGCCGGATGAACTGCATATGCTTTAACATCTTCTAATGTATCAAACTCACTTTCCAGACAAATATCCCATTTCTCGTCAGCATTGATATTTTGTCCGACAAAGATTTTTCGAATACTTGGTATGACAGGCGGCAAAGCTTCTATTGCTGCTTTAAATTTGTCTATAACAGCCTGTTTTTCTTCTGTTGACAGGTTTTCTTTCAGTTTAAATAAAACAATGTGCTTGACCATAGTTGTTTATATTATGATTTATCGTAAATTTGTATAGATGCAAATATATAACTAATTATTGGATTTTAGCTTATGATAATCATTGGAATTGCAGGAGGTACAGGCTCTGGTAAAACAACTGTAGTGAAAAGTATTGTTGATAGTCTGTCGGCCGATGAAGTGGCTTTGCTTCCGTTGGATTCTTATTATAATGACAGCAGTCATGTACCAGTGGAACTGCGTCAGAGTATTAATTTCGATCATCCGAATGCTTTCGACTGGGAGTTGTTGTCGCAGCATGTGGCTATGCTTCGCAGAGGAGAAGCGATAGAACAGCCTATATATGATTTCCTTACTTGTACGCGACAGAAGGAAACGTTGCATGTAGAACCTCGTAAAGTGATTATTATAGAGGGTATATTGGCGTTGAGTGATAAGGAGCTGTGTAAGTTGATGGACCTGAAAATATTTGTCGATGCTGATCCGGATGAGCGATTGATTCGCGTAATGCAGCGTGATGTAGTAGAACGAGGACGTACGGCAGAGGCTGTTATGGAACGATATATGAGGGTGCTGAAACCTATGCATCTTGAATTTATCGAACCTGCAAAACGGTATGCTGACCTGATTATTCCTCAAGGAGGATATAATAAGAAAGCGATAGAGATATTGAAGATGTATATTGAAAAAATAGTGGGACGATGAAGCTCTCCTATGTCTTCTGGAGCGTACTATGCCTGAGTCTGCTGTTTTATTCGTGTCAGTCACGAAAAGGAACTGTAAATGGAGAAGCAGCAATTGATTTACCCGAAATTATGGAGAGGGGAGAGTTGGTTGTTCTTACAGCCAATAGCTCTACATCATACTTTAACTATCGTGGTGAACCGATGGGATTTCAATATGAATTAGCACAACAGTTTGCACGTTCCCTTGGACTCAAATTAAAGTTGAAGGTCGTAAATAATCCTTCTGAAATGGTGCGTTGCCTGATAAGAGGAGAAGGCGACCTGGTTGCATATAATCTTGATATCACAAATGCATGGAAGGACAGTCTGATCTATTGTGGTGAAGAAAATATCACTCATCAGGTGATTGTGCAGCGCAGAGGAAAAGATGCACTGAAAGACGTAACACAATTACCTGGAAAAGAGGTTTATACTACTTCAGGAAAATACTATGACCGGCTGATGAACTTGAATAGTGAGCTGGGGGGAGGTATCAACGTGCATAAAGTAGAGACCGACAGCGTATCGGAAGAAAATTTGATTACTTGGGTGGCAGAAGGTAAAATAGATTATACAGTTGCTACTAATGAAATTGCTAAGATAAACCGTACGTATTATCCTAATCTTGATATCGGTCTGGTAATCAGTTTCGACCAGCGCTCTTCATGGGCTGTACGTAAAACATCTCCTTTGCTGGCTGAAGCTGCCGACAAGTGGCATAAAGAAAATATCAATTCATCGGAATTCAAGGCAAGTGCCCGGCGTTATTTTGAGCTGAATAAACGTCCTACCCATGGATCTATACTTTCAGTTAAGGATGGAAAGATTTCACATTACGATGATTTGTTCAAGAAATATGCAAAAGAAATAGGCTGGGACTGGCGTATGCTGGCGTCGCTGGCATATACAGAATCGAATTTCGATCCGAATGTCATATCTTGGGCAGGCGCTCGGGGGTTGATGCAATTAATGCCAGCTACGGCACGTGCTATGGGGATACCTGCAGGAAAAGAAAGTGATCCGGAGGAAAGTATAAAAGCTGGAGTGAAATATATCGCCCGTCTACAGAATATTTTCTCTAAAGTTCCCGATAAAGGTGAGCAGACTAAGTTTGTGCTTGCTGCATATAATGCAGGAGTGGGGCACATTACTGATGCCATGGCATTAGCGGAAAAATATGGTAAGAACCGTTATCTATGGGATCATCATGTTGATCATTACATCTTATTGAAGAGTAACGAAGACTATTATCAGGATCCTGTGTGTAAAAATGGATATTTCAGAGGAACAGAAACATATAACTTTGTGCGTGAAGTTGTAGAACGTGCCGAGGTTTATAAGAAAAAGATTAAAGGCTGATAAACAGTAAAAAAGCTGACCTTTTTCGTAAAAAGACAAGTGGGTTTTGTCTTTTTGCGGTAGAGGTCAGCTTATGCTACGTGAAAATGAATATGTTGCTTTACTTAAACATTTCAACAATTTTATTTAGTTCGTTTGCTTCTATTACTCCACTTTGCCGCCATAACTGTTTTCCGTTTTTGAAAATCATGAGTGTAGGCACAGAGGATATTGCATAATGTTGTGCAATATTCATATTTTTATCTATGTCGATTTTTATGATTCGCAGCGAGTCACCTTGTGTTTCTTTTACTTTCTTTAAAATTCCAGCCATTATTTTACAAGGCGCACACCATTCTGCGAAAACATCCACCAGAACAGGAGTGGGCGATGATATCAAGTCAGCAAACGTTTCCATAAAAACTCCTTTTTAATACATTGTAAATTTCTTCCAACCTTTATAATATAACAAATCCATATATTATTTTGTTCGGGAAAGTTTGATAAAAAAGAGTATTTTATATCGAAAGTTTTTTGTCTGAGAAAAAGAAAGCCCTGCTGCTCTTTTTTAAGCAACAGGGCTTGAATATAATACAAGGTTTAAATTATTTTTTGCTTGATGCTGGGTTATAGCGAGCATTCAGTCCGTCTACGATTTCCTGAGTAATATTGAATGCAGGATCAGCATACAGTAAGTTGTCGAAACCAGTGTTGCTGATAATCAGGCTATATCCTTTATCCTTATTATATATTTTCAAGAATGAGTTGATAGAATCGCGGAGCTGCAAGCTTATTTTCTGGTTTTCTGCTTGTAATTCACTAGTCAATTTTTCCTGCAACTGCTGCAAGTCACGTTGTTTTTGGCTGATGCGTAAGTTTTCCTGTTCAGCACGTTCACGGCTGGCAAAACCATTATTTTCCAGTTTGCGCTGGAATTCTCTCATTTCTTTATCCAGATCTTTTGCTTTTTCGTTCAGTGTAGTACGGATGTTTTCTTCTTTCTGAATCATCATCTCGTTCAAGTCATTCCAATAACGATATTTTGTCAGCAGAGAGTCGATCTCTACATAAGCTATCTTCATGTTTACCGGACCGCCTACTACAGCAGGAGTTGAAGCTCCTTGTTCGTTAGCTTTGTTGTCAGTACATTGAGTAAACATCAGCACCATAGCCAGTGCGATAAATCCGTTCAGGATATGCTTCATTCTTTTCATAATGGTTTTTGTCTCTTAGTTATTAATTGTTTTTTCTGTTTCTGTTTCTGGACGCCTCCGCTCTGCTATGGCATGAGGATTCACTTTTTGTGCTTCTCTGTCTTGAGATTGCACACATCCGATACCTCTTTTTCTCATGGCTTTGCTGCCGCTAACGTGTGTGTTAGGGAAACGTCCGTTCTTCTGAAAGAGTATCTTTACCGATAATAGTGCTATGCAGATAGCAACTATTAACATTGTTATAAGGATAGTCTTAAGCATTTCTATTATTTTTGTGGTGCAAATATAAATCTTTTGTTACCGATTTACTCTTTTCGGTACGGAAAAAAGAGGGTACTTGCCTTATTAATCTATGTTTTTAACTTATTTTTACTGATAACTGAACAAATAAATAGACTATTTATGGAGAAAAAAGATTTGAAACCGGCTATTGTCTTCCGTTATTTTGAAGAAGTATGTCAGGTTCCGCGTCCTTCCAAGAAGGAAGAAAAGATACGAGCTTATTTGCTCGATTTCGCTCAGAAGCATAATCTGGCTTGTAAAACAGATGAGACTGGAAATGTGTTAATGTCTAAACCGGCTACAGCAGGTAAGGAAAATCTGAAAACTGTCATATTGCAATCGCATATGGATATGGTATGCGAGAAGAATAAAGATACACAACATAACTTCGATACTGATCCGATTGAAACCTATATCGATGGTGAGTGGCTGAAAGCGAAAGGTACTACACTGGGGGCCGACAATGGAATTGGTGTGGCGACTCAGCTTGCAGTCTTGGCGTCAGACGATATCGAGCATGGACCGATACAGTGTTTGTTTACTGTTGATGAAGAAACCGGACTGACAGGTGCTTTTGCTTTGAAGGAAGGCTTTATGGATGGCGATATCTTGATCAACCTTGATTCAGAAGATGAAGGTGAATTGTTTATCGGTTGTGCAGGTGGAGCAGGAACTACAGCTCAGTTCCCGTGTCCGATGACTGCTGCTCCCGAAGGCTATTTTTTCTTCCGTGTAGCTGTAAAGGGACTTACAGGCGGACATTCGGGTGATGATATCAATAAGAACCGTGCCAATGCCAATAAGTTGCTGAATCGTTTCCTGGTCCAGCTGATGCAGAAATACGACTTGCATTTGTGTGAAATAGATGGAGGAAACCTGCATAATGCCATTCCACGTGAAGCACATGCTGTTTGTGCTGTACCGATGAAAGATAAAGAATCAGTACGTGTTGACTTGAATATATATTTGTCGGAAGTAGAAAACGAGTTTGCTGTAACAGAACCAAATCTTGTGATGGAGCTGGAATCGGAAAGCCCTTGTGCAGAAGTTATGCGGCAGGATGCCATGAAAAACTTCCTTCATTCCATTTATGCTGTACATAATGGCGTATATGCCATGAGCCAGGATATTCCGGGACTGGTAGAAACTTCTTCCAACCTTGCTTCAATCAAGCAGCGTGATGGAAAACTCGTTGTTGTAACCAGTCAGCGCAGTTCTATTCTGTCTTCTCGCAAGGATATGTCGCAGATGGTAAGTTCAGCTTTCCTGTTGGGAGGAGCGGAAGTAACGACTGGCGACGGTTATCCGGGATGGAAACCTAATCCGTCTTCCGAAATATTGCAAGTATCGGTAGAAAGCTATAAGCGTCTGTTTGCTACCGAGCCTAAGATTAAAGCTATCCATGCCGGATTGGAATGTGGTTTGTTCCTCGAAAAATATCCTTCACTCGATATGGTTTCGTTCGGTCCTACACTCCGTGGTGTTCATTCACCCGACGAACGCATGCTTATCCCTACAGTCGATAAGTTCTGGCGTCATTTATTGGATGTCTTGGCTCATATTCCTGCAAAGGCATAATGAAATTATTTCCTGAAATATTGCTAGGGTTTGCTGCCTGCCTCACGGCTTCTGTATGTGAGGCGCAGCAAACCCTTCGTGTTATGGAATACAATGTAGAGAATCTGTTCGATTGTCGTCATGATTCACTGAAGAACGATTCGGAATATCTTCCTCATTCCGTTCGGGGATGGAGCTGGAAACGTTATCATGAAAAACTGAACCGCATTGCAAAAGTCATACTCGCTGCCAGTAGAGAGCAAGTGCCCGATCTGGTAGGACTTTGTGAAGTGGAAAATGCATATTGTCTGGACGGACTGGTGAAATACTCTCCGCTCCGAGATGCCGCCTATCGCTATGTGATGACTGATTCGCCCGACGAACGGGGAATTGATGTGGCACTTCTCTACCAGCCTTCCTCGTTCCGGCTGATAAGCGACCAGCATATTCGTATTCCTTCCTATAAAATAGGGCGTAAGCCTACACGCGATATCCTGCATGTTACCGGTCGGGTAGTTTCCGGTGATACACTCGATGTCTTTATCTGTCACATGCCTTCACGTTCGGGAGGCGAAAAACAAAGTGAACCTTACCGCCTGCTTACTGCACGTGTATTGCGTCATGCAGCAGATTCTGTTATGAAAATTCGCCAGACTCCATACCTCATTATCATGGGTGACTTTAATGATTATCCTGAAAGTCGTTCTGTTTGTCGGACCTTAGGAGCAGGGAAGCCAGAGAAAGATATCGATTCATACCGGCTGTATAACTTGATGAACGGCAAGCAGGGAGGCACATACCGCTATCGTGGTGAATGGGGCATTCTGGATCAGCTCATTCTGAACGGTACTTTTCTGAATCATACGGGTAATCTTACAACGGAGTATAATCGCGCCCGTATTCTTACTTTCCCGTTTCTTTTGGAGGAAGACGAAAACTATGGAGGCGACAAGCCTTTCCGTACCTATAACGGCATGAAATATCACGGTGGTTATAGCGATCACCTGCCTGTCTGTGTCGATATAGACATTAAATATCCAGCCCCATAATATAATCGTTCATGTAATAGCCGTTTCCAATGAGGAAATCTCCTTCGCGTACTTTTTTCATTCCCATATGTTCGTAAAATCCCAATGCCGGATTATTACGGTTTACATTCAGTTCCATACGGCAGGGAGCCGGATGAATTTCTTTGATACCTTTTATAGCCTGCTGGAAAAGCTGTTTGCCCAGATGATACTTTTGATAATAAGGAATGACATAAATTTTCTCGAGATGAAATAAATCTGTGTCCTCCTGACGGATGGAAACATAACCTGCCGCTTCACATTCCTCATAAGCTATATAATAAATGTGTCCTTCTTCTTCCATCTGCTTGTGCAGGTTCTCTATGGAATACATCCAGTCCATCATATATTCTATCTGTTCGTGACTGAGGATATTTTTATATGTTTCAGGAAAAACATTCCAAGCCAGTTTGTTTATCAGTGGAATGTCGGCTGTAGTTGCTTGTTTTATTACGAACATAGTTTTGAGTATTTAATATTTTGTTATGTAATGCCTGAGAGCGTATCGCGGTGGCTTACCGTGAAAAAGTTTATGCAAAAATAAGGCTTTCCGTCGGCCGTTTTCCGTATATCTGGTTGTATTTCGTTAAAAATAGTAAATTAATAGTTCTATGTAATGCAAGGTATTGATATAATACATATATTTGTGCTATACAAAACAAGAGGATAGAAAACATGAATGTCGATAACGTAAAATCTCAAATGCGCAAAGGGATGCTTGAATACTGCATCCTGTTGTTGCTGCACCGCGAGCCTTCGTATGCTTCAGACATTATACAGAATCTGAAAGAAGCGAAGCTGATAGTAGTGGAGGGTACGCTTTATCCGTTGCTTACCCGTCTGAAGAACGACGATTTGCTATCGTATGAGTGGGTGGAATCTACTCAGGGACCTCCCAGAAAATATTACAGTCTGACTCCGAAAGGGGAGGAATTTCTGGCAGGACTGCAACTGGCATGGGACGAATTGTCGGATACGGTAAATCATTTAAGAACAAAATTATTAATTTCAAAATCACATGAAAAAGACACTGACTGTTAATTTGGGAGGCACTGTATATCATATCGATGAAGATGCCTATAACCTACTCGATAATTATCTGAATAATCTCCGCTATCATTTCCGCAAGGAAGAAGGAGCCGACGAGATTGTACGTGATATGGAAACCCGCATTGCAGAACTGTTCGATGAGTATATTCGTACCGGACAGCAGGTTATCACCATAGAGCAGGTAGAAGCTGTTATTGCCCGTATGGGGAAACCTGAGGAGTTGAATACAGACGATAATGATGAGAAGAAAGAAGAAAAAACTAACCATACATATGGCAATGGAACTGCCCGCCGTCTGTTCCGTAATCCTGACGACCGTATATTGGGTGGTGTGCTTTCCGGATTGTCTGCTTACTTCGGATGGGATGTAACGTGGATACGTATCGGAGTACTGGTAGCCGGATGTTTTGTCCAGGGATTGATTCTGGCTTATCTGATCGCATGGATTATTGTTCCGCTGGCAAAAACAGCAACGGAAAAGTTACAGATGCGTGGTGAACCTATCAATATGGAGAATATAGGACGTACCGTGACTGAGGGGTTCGATAAAGTGAACGATTATGTACATTCCGAGAAGCCTCGTTCCTTTCTGCATCAGTTGGGAAATCTGATTGTAAAGATTGCAGGTTTCATCATCAAGTTCTTCCTTGTACTGCTGGCTATCTGTCTTACACCGGTTCTGCTCGTCGGTCTGGTCGTATTGTTTGCCTTGCTGCTGGCTGCTACCGGCATACTTGCCAGTGTACCTGCCGTGTTGTATTATTCTATGCCTGATGTAGACTGGAGTCTGATTGCTTCCTCTCCGGCTGCGGTGACCGGACTGTTGGTGTGCGGACTGTTCATCGTGGGCATTCCGGTGATAGGCCTGTTGCAGTTACTTTTGCAGAGTTTCAATGTATGGAAACCGATGTCTACTGTGACCAAGGTTATCCTTACCTTGATATGGTTTATTTCGCTGGTTGCCGGATTTATCTTTTTGTTTAATACTTCCTTCATCGAGGGACCAATATTCTGGATGTAAAAAATATGATTGTTATGAAAACTGTTTTTGCAAGAGTTATCACGGCGTTGGTTATGATCGCGGGTTTTACGTCCTGCATTTGGGCTGGAAGTAAAGGTGAACATGTTACAGAGAAACGTCATGTGGCGGATTTTACCTCTATTGATATAAAGAGTGTGGGAAGTGTTTATTTTACACAATCATCCGATTTCTCGTGTACGATAGAAGGGGAAGAGAGCCAGGTAAAGAATATTACAACTAGTGTTGAAGGCAATGAACTGAAAATTGGTTATATCAAGAAACTGAAAAACAACAAGAATGGAGCTGTTATCCGTATCTCTGCTCCCGATTTGCAGGAACTGGAATTTAAAGGAGTAGGTTCGTTTAATATCGACGGTAAGGTAACACTTCAGGACTTGGATGTAGATTTCAGCGGAGTCGGAGAATTAAATATAAAAGACCTGCAATGCCGTAAAGCAAATTTCGATTTGAAAGGTATAGGAGAGGTAAATATACATATCAATTGTGAAGAAGTAAAAGCTGATGTCAGTGGTATAGGTGCTGCTACATTTACAGGAACGGCACAAATGGCTTCTTTTCATAAAGGTGGTATAGGAGAGCTCAATACGCAGGGAATGGAAGTAAGCAAATAACTCATTCATAGTGTCTTAAATTTATCTTGTGACACGGCATGCCCAGGGTTGGAAAAAACATGGGCATGTTTATCTTAATTCATGCTGATGTTTTGCCAAATTCATCAGCATGTTTTTTTATTTTTTGTACGAAAGAATTGTGTTCTTTCAAAATGTTATTATTTATCATATTCGTATAATCTCTCAACAGAAATCGTTATCTTTGCTGAAAAGAAAAAAGGATTAACTGTTAAGATATGACTAAGAAAATACTTTTGCTGGGTTCCGGCGAATTAGGAAAAGAGTTTGTGATTGCTGCCCAACGTCTGGGTCAGTACGTTATCGCATGTGATTCGTATGCAGGTGCTCCCGCCATGCAGGTAGCAGATGCTTGTGAAGTATTTAGTATGCTGGATGGCGATGCACTCGACCGTGTGGTAGAAAAATATCATCCCGATATTATTGTGCCTGAAATTGAGGCTATCCGCACCGAACGTCTTTATCATTTGGAAAAAGAAGGTATTCAGGTTGTACCGAGTGCACGTGCCGTAAACTTTACGATGAACCGTAAGGCAATCCGCGACCTTGCTGCTAAGGAACTGGGCTTGAAGACGGCGAAATATTATTATGCAAAGTCGTTTGACGAACTGAAGGAAGCTGCTGAAAAGATTGGTTATCCGTGCGTTATCAAACCGTTGATGTCATCATCTGGTAAGGGACAATCGGTAGCCAAAGGTCCTGAAGATTTGGAATACTCTTGGGCATATGGATGTGAAGGCAGCCGTGGTGATATTAAGGAGCTGATCGTGGAAGAGTTTGTTAAGTTCGACAACGAAATCACGCTGCTGACAGTTACACAGAAAAATGGTCCGACACTGTTCTGTCCGCCTATCGGACACGTACAGAAAGGTGGTGACTATCGCGAAAGCTTCCAGCCTGCTCACATTGCTCCGGAACATCTTGCTGAGGCTCAGAAGATGGCGGCAAAAGTTACTGAAGCGTTGACTGGTTATGGTCTTTGGGGAGTTGAATTTTTCCTGAGTCACGACAATGGAGTTTATTTCTCAGAACTTTCTCCTCGTCCGCATGATACAGGTATGGTAACACTTGCCAATACACAGAATCTGAACGAGTTCGAACTTCATCTGTATGCTGTATTGGGATTGCCTATTCCGGGTATTACTCAGGAACATATCGGTGCCAGTGCCGTTATTCTTTCTCCTATTGCCAGCAAGGAAACTCCGCGCTACCGGGGAGAAGAACTGGTTTGCTCGCAGTCTAATACATACCTCCGTATTTTCGGAAAACCGTATACGAAGCTGAATCGTCGTATGGGTGTAGTAGTATGCTACGATAAGAATGACGGTGACCTGGATGCTTTGCGCGATAAATGTAAAGCTTTGGCAAGCAAAGTAGAAGTTTATTGATAAAATAAATAGAGAATAGTTAGTTTTTCCTGCGGGAGCAGGTAAATAAATCATGGAGGCCGATGCGTCACGCACTGGCCTCCATTTTTCATTCTTAAAACAGAATGACAAGTAAAAACGAATAATGTTTTCTTATGCGTAGCTGTGCATACCTCCCATAATAAAGTTGACACCAAAGTATGTGACAAGTACACTTAAAAAAGCGATTACTGCAAACCAGTGGAAGAACATCGGGCGTCGGAAAGAGGACAGTGATGCAGGATGTAGAGCGGCTGCATATACCAGCATGGTGATGAGTGCCCATACTTCTTTGGGATCCCATCCCCAGTATCTTCCCCATGATACGTTTGCCCAGATTGCTCCAATAAAGATACCTGCTGCCATGAGGAATACAGCGGGATATAAAATGATGTGGCTGATGATTTGTAAGCGAATGATTTGCTCATGGCAGTCTGTGCGTGTGTATCCTAAGATGATTGCCGTGATACCATTCAGCATGACGAATGCCAGTAGTGAATACGAGAGCATAATTGTTACTACGTGAATACTTAGCAGAGGGGAGGAGAGTACTGGCATGAGCTGGGTAACGGAGGGATTGGATTCACCGAACATCGAAACAAGCAAGGTCAGTCCGCATAGTATGTAGCCGAATGAAATAGCGGCTTCAAACTTTCGATAGAGTAAGAAAGTCAGCAGTATGGCACATACGGACATGAGTTGCATCGTTTCGTAACCATTTGACATAGGGAGGTGTCCGCCTATAAATCCTCTTAGCCCGATAAGTATCATAAGATAAATGAATACGATACCTAGCATTGCAAGCAGTATGCTGTTCTGTTTTTTACTGCTGTTGCGTTGTTTCGCCATTTTCCAGCAGTATAAAAAGAATGATAATATGCCGATTGTGAGGCTGAACATAGCAAGTGGGCGGGTAAAGTTCATACGATTGTATAACATCTCAGCGCCGAAACGTATGTCTGAAGGCAAGAAACCTCTTGCTTCTTTCTGTTGATATTTTTTTGTTTTATCGAGTAGTATTCTGACTTCATTGTATGCTTGATGGGCTACTTTCTCGGCTATAAGATTCATACTGTAACGTATAAATGCCCATTGCTCATGAGGCATGGATACTGGCAGGTCGTCAGTCAGTGAATACCATATTGGCTGTGCATTGTTTTTATCAAGGTAAGGATATATCTTCAATAAGTTTCCTGTGCATAGCATGCTTGCCAGACTGAACTTTTCATTTGCTTCTTCTATGGCCCGTGTGGTTTTTGCGTTCCTATCGGAAGGTGATATTTGTTCCAGTTTATATCCGGTAGAGCCTGCAAAGTCGGCAAGACGGACATATTTTCCCTTTGCTCCCAGCAGCTTTTGTACTTCTTTGTCTTTGATAAGAATCATTGGTTCTTGTTTCCATTGCTCGTAAAAGAAAAGCCATCCGGTCAGCACCTGTTCCGGTGTTAATCCCTTGTAATTGGATTTGCCGTAAAGTTTGGTTGTAAACTCTTTTGCCAATGTCTGAAGCGGGCAGATACGGTCGTTGTAATAGACGTATAGCTTACCAAACTCGTTGGCTGTTTCTTTAGGTAAGGAAGGGGGGACAGATGCTCCGAACATAGTAATCACACTTGTAGAGAGTAGTATACATACGGTAATTTTCTTTAAGGCAGGATGATTTAATAATTTCCGAAAATAGCTGTGTTTGTCAAAAAAGAACAGGATAAACGAGAGCAACAGGAAAGCATATCCCGTATAGGTAAGGGCTATTCCGTAAGGATCGTATGCAATGGATAGCGTACTACCTTTTTTATCGGCATCATATGTCGATTGATAAAAACGGTAATTGCGGTAAGTATAGATGTGATTCATGGAAACACTTCCTTCGTGCATCTGAGGACCGTCATAAACGTTTAGTATGCTGATGAAATCCATTGGTGCGAATGTTCCCTGATAGTACGTTAACTGGAACTGTTTTAATGAAACAGAAAATGGCAAATCGGCTTTTTGTCCGTCATTTTTATTGAAAGTAGTGACTGGAGTTTCTCCTTGTCGAAGGTGTATGTTTCCTTGTATTCCCCAGATGTGTGTAGTAAGTGCTCCCGATAAAATAAGAATGAAAGACAGGTGGAGCAAGTATACTATTTTATTCCTTATGATATGGCGCTTGATGATATAGAGTAATGAAAGTAATGTTGTGGCTATCCAAAGACCTATAAAGAAAGGAGAGCCGTAAAAGTATGTTGACGAAACGGTGGTTCCATATAGCTTTTCGATAATGGTGGCTGCAATCATCATGATGAGCAGAAATATCCATAATCCAAAAGTCGCTTTTTTTAATATATTAGTCATTCTGTTTATTGTTTTTACTTGTGGGAGGAAGAATATAAGGAGATTAAATATTACCACGGACTATACAAACTGATAATAGGTTATTTTATATATTGTATGGGAAAATCTGTATCTGTATGTGTAATCCGTGGTAGAATCTGTTTTTTATATTAGTGTCCGATAAACATATTAAATAGGATGATTATCAGTGTTGTTTTTATGGATAGGCCCCTTTTTAAGTTAATGCTTATTGATGACTTAAAAGTTTTATCGGACAGCAATAGTTTTTTAGATTCGTTTCTTTTGGAGAGAGTTCAGACCTTTTTTGTTGCATGAAATCCCTCGTTCTCCCTCAAATGTATAATCAGATTGAGTCAATGAATTTTACAATTGCATCGCGCTCGGCTTTCGACAGGTTACGGAACTTTTCGACAGTCATTCGTGCATCACTTTTAGCATTTCCATGCCACATAATGGCTTCGATGACGTTTCGTGCGCGGTTATCGTGCAGACGGTCGGCTGTGGTCGAACCGGTACACATCTGATGCAATCCTCGTCCCCATAGCGGAGTGGTACGGCACCAGCCGGTCCGGATGTCGTTTTCCATATGTAACTTATGTTGTACGAGGTCGGAGTAAGGCCAGATTGTCTGGTTGGGATATCTTGGCAACCGGCTGTCGCCTTTGGTAAAGAATCCGTTCGGATCGTAAAAGTTATCATCTCCTGTTGTCCATGATGGACGATGGCAATAAGCACATCCTATCTGTTCGAACAGTTCCTTGCCTTTTATCACGTCTGGATCATCCACATTACGTGCGGCAGGAACGGCTAATCCACGATGCCATACCATGAAATCGATAAAATCTTCATCATCCATTTCTACATCCAGCTCTTGAGAAGTGAGATATGCGGCAATGGCTCTGGCTACCTGCGTCTTGTCTGTATAATCATCTGCATGCCAGGTCGGGTGATTTTTATCAGGATCGACTTCTTCAATGTATGATTGATAACCAGCCTGTACTTCCGGATCATTGGCTGAGGCTTTTACCCATGAACTTCCTCCGTAAACCGTTTTATCCTCTCCGCTGGCACTGGCAAAATAAGTATCCAGATAATGATAGCGGCGGTTGCTGCGTGTTACGTTTGTGATATTCCACATAGCGTTCGCTCCGGCAGCGTCTTGCAGTGGTCCTCTGCTCAGGGCATAAGTAAATCTGAAAGGATGTTGTTCTCCTTTATCGCTAAAGTCAGGATTGACATCTGTGACTTTCGTATTGCTGTATTGCTTCACCCATTCTCCATTTTTGAAGAAAGCTTCGTTTAGACCGTTTTGCATGTATCCGTCTTGCTCTTCTTTGGCATATTGTGCTTTCAGATCATCATCGCTGATGGCATCCAGCAGTCCGGTTCCGTAAATACCGATGGTAGATTCCAAGAGCACTTTATAGTTGCCCAGACTGCTGATTACTCCTTCATTTTTTGCATATACAGCATCAGCAGCAAGTGTAACTTCCGGATATTCCAGGTCATAACTTTCTCCGTCAGGAAATTTATTTCCCCACTCGTCGGTATATTTCTTCCATTCAATGATGACCTTGCTTTCATCCAGCGGAGCTTTAAAAGGCTGAGTTGCGTGTCCCTGAGGCATTCCTGTAAGCCAACTTACATATCCGTCTGTATCAGGATTGTAAACGACAAGCAGACATCCGTTTCCTATTGATGTAGTTTGAAAAACACCGGCAGGATTACGTTTCCCGTGACCATATCCGGGGTGACAATGGATACACGAACTGCGTACATATGCCGGCCCTAATCCTTTACGTACTCCGGAATGATTGTTCATATACATTTTTTCGAAAAGTTGTTCACCATTTTTAAAGCGCTGGCTCATCTCTTCATTAGCTTCGATGGGTTCTGTTGGCTGTTCCAGGGCATTCGATGTTGTCAGGTATGCAGTACCTAGTTGGCCTCCGGTGTAATACCATTCGGGCTTTTCGTTATTTTCGGGATTGTCGGACGGTACATGCTGGTTCTCATTGTCACTACATGCTGTTATGGCACTGGCAACGAACAATGAATTTATCAGATATAAGAACTTTGTTTTCATAAGTAAAATTTTTGTTCCTAAGCTGCTACAGCCATCTTGAATCGGAATTTAGGGTGTCTTTACCTCAATTCAAGATGACTGTTTAAAGCTATTTTATTCTACGAGAAATTTGTATTGCTCTTATTTCAAAAGAGCTTTGTTGGCTTTGTTCAATGCTGTAGATAACTTGCTTAAAGATGCTATGGCTGCATCAGCCTCGGCTCCTGTTGCATTTTTTGCAAACGGTTCTGGTATAGCCTGTATTTTGGTAATGGATTCATCTATCAGCGCTTTTACTTCTGTATCTGTAGCCTGGTCGACTGTTGAAACGTAAGCGCTGACAGATGTTGCATTGTTCTTGCCATCGTAGCTGATTCCTTCGTATGCATTTTTTACACTTTTGATATTATCGACAAAGTCGACAACCGAGTTTAGTGCATAAGGTGATTCGATATAATTTTTGTCGTCGGCACTCTGACCTGAGTTAGGACGTCCGATTTTTTGCGTACATACTTCATCTACGATATCGATACATCCTTGAATCAATTCTTGTGCGGCAACGGTATAACTGGTATATTTGCTTCCGCCTTGTCCGGCTGTTTTCATACTCGTACCGTAATTGAAAGTCGGCTCTTGTTCTGTTTCGGTAAGGATTTCCTGTTTTTGTGTACTGATATTATTCATACCGGCCCATGAAGCCTCCAGACGGATACACTGATTGCGTAAATCTTCGGCAACTCCTGCCATGTAAATCAGATGATTGTTCGTTATATTTACTACCTGTCCGCTGTAGCTATAAGTCTTCTCAAAGTTTCTTGGTTCTCTATGTGAGTCGTCAGTAAGCTGGAACAGGATGTATTCCAAGGCATGATAACCTAGCAGACCGTAACCTAGATTGGTTGTGATATAATCGAAATCACCTTCACCGATGGCATCCATCATTTTCTGATTATTCAGCAAATTATCTAGTGCAACCTGATCGAGAGGCCATGAATCGATATGAGGGTCGATATTGTAATCGGCAGCTGCACCAAACAGAAATGCTTCGCTCAACTCCCATGCCTTACGTGATTCTGTCCAGTGCTCGCATGCTTCTACCACATATTCGGTTGCTTTACTCTTATCGCCACTGAGGTAAGCTTCTTTGGCTTTTGTGCATGCTTCACTCATTAGAATAGCTTCGTCTGCCATAGCCGTGTAAGTAGGGATAACGGTATTGTCTACGTATGGAACGATAGCTTCTTTCAATGCTTGTTCTTCGTCTGATAAACCGTTGGATGTGTTACTCCCGTTATTGTTATCACTACATGAAATCATACTTGTTGCCATAATGGTAACAACTGTCATACAAAGAGGAAATTTAAAAAACATGTTCATCTTTTTTGAATTTTAAGTTGTGGTTAATAAAATTTGCTTTCTTGTTGTTTTTATTTGGTGAAGAATCCTGCATATGCTACGCCAACCGATATGGCGGGTTCATTGTTGTAAGGTGTTCGCATCAGACCGATGGAATATTCACCTTTTACTACGATATCGTGGATAGGATAATAATTTACTCCGGCTGCTATGCGATTGCGTCCACAGAATTTATAAATGGGCGTGCTGGTCTTATGCATAGAGTCGTAATAATCGTAACGTCCGAAAACATATAGCTTCTGTCCTTTGTCATTCAATTTATTGATTTGTGAGAATACATTGTATCCAGCTTCTATACCGGTGGCAATAGCCGCTTCTGCAACATTCTGTTGTGGGGAAGGAGAGTTGTTGCTCATCTTTTTATTGACTTCCGTAATTTTATCGGCATCACTCAAATGACCGTAATCGAAGTTCCCGCGTACTATCCAGTTGTGGTCGTTGTAATTAAAATCGAAAGCCCCAATCATGACAGTTCCTTTTACGTCTTTATACTTTTCGCTGTCTTTATAGTCATTCAGTGAGTTGTTGAAAGAATTGCCGGCATACCCACTGAGAGAGAGGCGCAGTCCCTTAATGGAATAATTATCGATGCGGAAAGCTCCTGCTACGGAGTTACCGATTTTAAATTCATATGGACTGCCTGCACCGCCTTGAATCCAGTTCAGTCGGTTGAAACGGTCAGAATCGAGACCCGGAACCAATAAAGCTTCGTAGCGCCAGTCACCTGCACGTCCCCACAAGCTGATACCTGTTTCATGCCAGGTACAAGGCAGGATGGTATTTTCTCCTTCAGGACGATAGACTCCAAAGAACTCCGTCGGCAGATGGTTTTGGTTTGTTCCACCTACCGGAACAATAATGTGCCCCAGTTTGATGTTGAATTCCGGACAGATAGATTTCTGGATCCAGAACTGTTCGAGAGCAACTTCTCCGCCACGTTCTATTTCACTTTCATATTCTCCGGCTTCCTCTTCCTCTATTTCAATGGCACTTTCCGTTCCACCGTGCTCAAACTCTATTTCACTTCCCATTGACCATCCATGACCAAAATTATAATTCAGGAAAAGTACCACATGTGGCAAGTCGAAACGTCCGTGCGACTGTCCCTTGTATACGCTGGGGTCTTTTGCCGTATAGCGTATATATTTGTCCGAATAAAAGTTATGGCTATATACAGCCTCTCCGTATCCTCCTATGGTCAACCCTTTACCGTTTTCTTCCGTTTTTAAGATAGAACGTTTCTGGGCTTTCATTTCTGTCACAGCCTCTTCGCTGCTTTTGCTTGTTTTCTCGGCTTCGTTTGCAGCAAATGCGTGTGTACTTATTGCTGCGATACAAAGTGAAAACAGGAACATTTTACTTTTCATTTGTTTTCTAATTTTGTTGGTTCTTAACAAACGCAAAGGTATTCCACATGCTTTAGGGCATCAATACCTATTAATTGGTAAAAAAAAGTTGTTAAATACCTACTACTAGGTATGCTTGTTCTTATCTTTGCGGGAAGATAGTTTTAACAGTGTTTTAACAGTGTATAAAGATGAAAGAATACCGATTGGATAACCTGACCATAAAGGAACATTTACTGGAGTTGGCAGAAAGAGGAAATAAGTCTTTTGCTGAGAGTCTGAATCCGGGTGTAGAACATGTGTTGGGAATAAGAATTCCTGATTTGCGTAAACTTGCAGTACGGATTTCGCATACGGACTGGGAGGAGTATCTGCTTACTGCCGATACTTTCTATATGGAAGAACGTATGTTGCAGGGGATGGTATTAGGCTGTATCAAACCTGATGCGGATGTTGAATTCTACTTGCAGCGCGTTACTCGCTTTGTATGGATAATAAACAGTTGGTCGGTTTGTGATACCTTTAAATTTGGAGGAGGGAAAAGATTCGTCGCCGAAAACAAGGAGCGGTTGTGGCATTATTTAGTTGGCTGGATGCACGCACAGGGAGAGTATGAAATTCGATTTGGGGTTGTGATGAGTATGCAACTTTTTATTGATGACGAACATATCGGACAACTGCTGGAAGAATATGATGCTATCCGTCACGATGGGTATTACGTGAAAATGGCAGTGGCATGGGCGCTGTCAGTCTGCTTTGTAAAGTTCCCTGAAATTACCATGCAATACCTGAAGCAGAATACATTAGATGATTTTACGTACAACAAAACGTTGCAGAAAATAATCGAATCGTATCGGGTAGATACCGAAACCAAGAAGCTGATCAAGCAGATGAAAAGACCTGCTACCCGATAGACGGGAGCAGATAATAGTCGCACGAGTGTGTCTTACAGTACCAAAAGACGGATCGATTTATTTATAATTTTATAGGTTAAAGTACAAAATCCCCTGCTTTTAAGCACTTAATCGGAATGGATTAAGGCTAAAGCAGGGGATTTTTGTTTGAAAGTATCGGTTATTTTACTTAAGTAATTCTATTTTAATCCAGCCTTATACGATGTGTGATATGATGTTTTCATTCGTGGTGATACGGACCGTTGTTCAGGATAGTCATGGCACGATAGAGCTGTTCCACAAATATCAACCGAATCATCTGGTGTGAGAATGTCATTTTCGAAAGGGAAATTTTTTCTTGGGCGACTGCATATACGGCAGGAGAAAATCCATAAGGCCCGCCGATAATGAATACCAGCCGTTTGCTGACTGTATGCATTTTTCGTTCTACCCAAGAAGCGAACTCTACTGAGCGGAACTCCTTGCCATGTTCATCGAGCAACACAGGTACATCGCCCGGCTGTAGGGCTTTCAGAATCAGTTCTCCTTCTTTTTCCTTCTGCTGCTCCATGCTCAGACTTTTGGTGTTCTTAAGCTCCGGGATGACTTCTATGTCGAAAGAGATATAATGTTTCGTACGCTCTGCATAATCGTTAATGGCGGTGATGTAATGTTTCTCGACTGTCCGTCCGACAACTAGTAACGTAAATTTCATTTTCTGTCTTGTTTTAATTTATTCTTTTTGCAAAGATAAGGATTATCCTTACCTTTGCCAGTAAGAAAACGTATTTAAAACAAGAAATAAAATGGACGAAAAAGTTGTTAAGGATTTAATCGACCGCTTGATTGATTTATCGTTTGCAGAAGATATCGGCGATGGCGACCATACCACATTATCGTGTATCCCTGCCGATGCTATGGGAAAATCAAAACTTCTGATAAAGGAAGAAGGTATTCTTGCCGGTATTGAAGTGGCAAAAGAAGTATTCCACCGTTTTGATCCTGAAATGAAAGTGGAAGTTTTCATTGAAGACGGTACACATGTAAAGCCGGGTGACGTAGCTATGGTGGTAGAAGGAAAGATCCAGTCATTGCTTCAGACCGAACGACTGATGCTGAACATTATGCAGCGTATGAGTGGTATTGCTACGATGACACACCGTTATGTAGAACGTCTGCAAGGAACCAAGACTCGTGTGCTCGACACTAGAAAGACAACACCGGGTATGCGTATTCTTGAAAAAATGGCTGTTAAAATCGGTGGTGGTGTAAATCATCGTATCGGTCTGTTTGACATGATTCTGTTGAAAGACAATCATGTGGATTTTGCCGGTGGTATTGATAAGGCTATCACGCGTGCCCGTGAATACTGCAAGGCTAAAGGTAAGGATCTGAAAATTGAAATCGAGGTACGTAACTTCGACGAATTGCAGCAGGTTCTCGATTTGGGTGGAGTAGACCGTATCATGCTTGACAACTTTACTCCGGCAGATACACGTAAGGCTGTAGAAATGGTAAACGGACGTGTAGAGCTTGAGTCATCGGGTGGCATTACTTTCGATACACTGCGCGATTACGCAGAATGTGGTGTTGATTTCATTTCCGTAGGTGCTTTGACACATTCTGTAAAAGGTCTTGATATGAGCTTTAAAGCATGCTGATAAAGTGTGATTAATTTGTACAAGGTTTCAGAAATACCTTCCAAGTCTTTTTGAAGTTTTGTACTGAAAAATTTTTCTGCTGATGTTTTTTCAGAAATATGCTGACATTATTCTGAAAGAACAGGACGTTTCCTCCTTTTCCCGCTTTTGTCTTTTATATATGATATGAAAAGAATTAAAGCAGGAAAAGGGGGATTTTTTCTATTTTTTAAACCATTGATTCTGATTGCTTTTTCTGTATCTTTGATTGTTGTTCTAAATCGAAGATTATGAGTCACGACACCTATCAATTCCTTCTTTATGCTATGTCTGTGGCAGGCGCGGTAGTATTTGTGGCACTTTATTTTGTGAGGGCAGGATATGGTATGTTCCGTACATCCTCGTGGGGAATCTCTTTGCCTAATAAGTTAGCTTGGATGCTGATGGAGGCTCCGGCTTTCGTTATTATGCTGTGGGGGTGGCTGTCTAGTGATATTGACGTTTTTGCTCCTCAGTTTGTCTTTGCCTGCCTGTTTTTGTTGCATTATTTTCAGCGTTCGTTTGTTTTCCCGCTGCTGATGAGAGGCAAAAGTCGTATGCCGGTTGCCATTGTAGCTATGGGGATTGTCTTTAATATACTGAACGGTATGCTGCTCATAACAAGTTTCTTTTCTTATCCGTCTGCTGAAGATTTGTATGCTGAAGGCTGCGGCTATTGGATGCACTCTTTCCCTTGGATAGGGCTGGCACTGTTTATCGCCGGAATGAGTATCAATCTTCATTCGGATTATGTAATCCGTCATTTGCGGAAGCCAGGCGATACGAAACATTATCTGCCGCAGAAAGGGTTTTACCGTTATGTTACGTCTGCCAATTATTTGGGTGAACTGATTGAGTGGACAGGTTTTGCCTTGTTGACAGCTTCGCCTGCTGCATGGGTTTTTGTGTGGTGGACAGCTGCCAATTTAGTACCTCGTGCTGATGCCATCTATCGGCGTTATCGTGAAGAGTTTGGATGTGAAGCCCTTAAAGACAAAAAGAGAATTATTCCTTATATATATTGAGAGTTCGCCTTAGAATTCTTGTTCATACGTTGAAAGATGAGCAGATCTCTTGAGATTTTATGAGGGCTTTCTCATCTGTGATGTTTATTTTAATCAGATTGTTATGAATTCAAAACTATTTACTCCGGTGAAATTGGGACCATTGACGTTGCGCAATCGTACCATCCGTTCAGCAGCTTTCGAAAGTATGTGCCCTGGAAATAAACCGTCGGAACAGCTACTCGATTATCATCGTTCGGTAGCTGCCGGAGGAGTGGGTATGACGACTGTAGCCTATGCAGCTGTTACTCGTAGTGGCTTGTCGTTCGACCGCCAGCTATGGATGCGTCCGGAGATTGTATCTGGTCTCCGTCGGCTCACCGATGCGGTTCATGTAGAAGGAGCAGCTGCCAGCATTCAGCTGGGGCATTGCGGAAATATGTCGCATAAAAGCATTTGTGGTTGTCTGCCCGTAGGAGCCAGCAGTGGGTTCAATCTTTATTCGCCCACGTTTGTGCGCGGGCTTCGTGCCGATGAGTTGCCGGAAATGGCTCGTGCGTATGGCAGAGCTGTTTGTCTGGCACGCGAGTCCGGATTCGATGCTGTGGAAATACATGCCGGACATGGCTACCTGATCAGTCAGTTTCTTTCTCCTGCCACCAATCATCGTAAGGATATCTTCGGAGGTTCACTGGAAAATCGGATGCGCTTTATGGATATGGTAATGGATGAAGTGATGACAGCTGCTGGTAATGACATGGCTGTACTGGTGAAGATGAACATGCGCGACGGTTTCCGTGGCGGAATGGAGTTGGAGGAATCGCTACAGGTGGCACGCAGATTACAGCAGTCGGGAGCCCATGCTCTGGTCTTGAGTGGCGGTTTTGTAAGTAAAGCGCCGATGTATGTAATGAGGGGAGAAATGCCTATCCGTAGCATGACACATTATATGACTTGCTGGTGGCTGAAATATGGTGTTCGTCTGGTGGGGAAATGGATGATTCCTTCAGTGCCTTTCCGCGAAGCTTATTTTCTGGATGATGCGTTGAAATTTAGAAAAGCGCTGGATATGCCGTTGGTATATGTAGGTGGTCTGGTTACCCGTCGGAAGATTGATGAGGTACTTAACGATGGTTTTGAAGCCGTACAAATGGGTCGTGCATTGCTTAATGAACCAGGATTTGTAAACCGTATGCGCATGGAAGAAAATGCCCGTTGCAGTTGTAAACATAGTAATTATTGCATAGCCCGTATGTATACACTTGATATGGCATGTCATCAACACCTGCAGGAAGAATTGCCGGATTGCTTGAAAAAAGAAATTGAACGCATAGAGAGTAGAGGTTGATATGAGAAAAGGACTAGCGATAATAACAGGAGCAGACGGTGGTATGGGAACGGAAATAACCCGTGCGGTAGCTTTGGCTGGATATTGCGTGGTAATGGCATGTTATAATGCTGAAAAAGCTGAGGTTAAGCGGAAGCTTTTGATAGAGGAAACAGGTAATGCTGATATTATGGTAATGTCGATAGATTTGTCCTCGCTGGCTTCTGTAAACGCTTTTGCCTGCCGGATGCTGGAGCGTGGAGACAGGCTGGATTTGCTGATGAATAATGCCGGAACGATGGAAACCGGACTCCATATAACGGAAGATGGGCTGGAGCGTACGGTAAGTGTTAATTATGTGGGACATTATTTACTGACTCGCAAATTATTACCGCTGATGGGTAAGGGGAGCCGTATCGTCAATATGGTGTCTTGTACGTATGCGATAGGGAAACTGGATTTTCCTGATTTTTTCATAAAGGGGAAGAAGGGCAGCTTTTGGCGGATTCCTGTATATAGCAATACGAAACTGGCGCTTACACTCTTTACCTTCGAATTGTCGGAACGTCTGAAAGAGCGGGGAGTTGTAGTCAATGCTGCTGATCCGGGTATCGTTTCGACAGACATTATCACCATGCATATGTGGTTCGATCCGTTGACTGATATTTTCTTTCGCCCTTTTATCCGTACACCTCGGCAAGGAGCTGCTACAGCAATCTGCCTTTTACTCGATGAAGAGGCCGGTAAACGTACTGGCACGTTGAATGTCAGCTGTCGACCTAAGGTTTTATCGGAAAAGTACACTCATCATCGCCAGTCACAGGAACTTTGGGAGCGGACGGAGGAGATTGTTGCAAAATGGTTATAACCGGATAGTCAGAAGAAAGGGAGTGCTTCGATTTTTCATGCTGAGTATGGTTATTTTTAGTTAGAGTAGAAGTTATTATTGTTTAGTAGAATTTTTCATTTGTTTATATATGTCTGAAGGAGCGTGTTTGGTATTGTCTTACCAACTTGCTTTTTGCGTGATGATTTTTATAATCAAGTGATTAGGTATATCTGTTAGGCGTTAATAAATAAAAAAGGGATGTGGTGAAGTTGGAACTGTTTGCGTATATCATGCTTTGATTATAATTTACAGAAATAAAAAAAGCCGAATCAAATTTTGTTTGAAGTGAAGTGCCCCCAAAAGTTTTGTGTTTAACTTTTGAGGGCACTTCTGTTTCACTTTGATACGGCTTTAATGTTATAAGGTTTATTGTTAATATGCATTCTTTTCGCCATGAATAGCATTTCTGACAGTTTTATATATGATATAGATATCAAGCCAGAAACTCCAGTGCTCAATATACCAGATATCTCCTATTACACGGCCTTCCATATCTTTCAGCTCTTTTGTTTCTCCGCGATATCCTGTAACCTGACTCCATCCGGTAATTCCTGGTTTTACGAAGTGGCGTACCATGTATTTGTTTATCAGTTTAGAGTACTCTTCGGTATGTTTTAGCATATGAGGGCGTGGTCCTACTACACTCATGTCTCCCAGCAGTACATTAATAAACTGAGGAAGTTCATCGATGTTTGTCTTACGCATAATATTTCCCCAGCGTGTTTTTCGGGGGTCATCTTTTGTAGCTTGTAGCGTATCTGCTTCGGCATTGAGTTTCATCGAACGGAATTTATAGCAATAGAATTCTTTATCATTTAATCCGTTACGTTTTTGACGGAAGAAGATTGGTCCCGGCATGGTTAATTTTGTAATGATTGTTACAATAATCAATATGATTGGGAATAAAGTGCATAAGAATAACAGTGAGAAAACAATATCAAATGTACGTTTCAGGAATTTATTTTCCGTACGGCTTAATGGATCTTGACGTAAACTAAGATAAGGTACATTCCCCATCATATTAAAATATACACGATTATGTAAGTAATTATGTAGATTTGGTACGCTATAAAAATGTACTAAATGGTTTTCACAATAATTGATAATTGGTACAATAATTTCGCTACGGTGTGATGGAAGACAACAGAATAGATAATGTATATATGAGTTTTTTTTCAAATAATTTTGGACTTCCTCTGGACGTCCTAGATAGCAGCATTGTGAGGGCATTTCTGGATTCGGCTTATCATCGAAATATCCATTAACTTTATAACCTGTAGATGGATCATCCGATAATTCATGATACATTTCAATATTATTAGAAGTGCTTCCAACTAATACGATATAACGTATATTCTTTCCTTGACTACGAAAACGTTTTAAGATATCTCTAAATGTAAGTCGGAAAAGGCTTAGCAGAAGAAATAATGTTGAAATATAGGCTGGAAAAAACAGAGAACATATATTCATGAATTTACCAACACTTAAAACTGTACCTGTCAATATTGAAAAATAAAAAACATTACGGAATACACGCATGATTATCTGATATGGATATATTTTGCGCAGGTGTAAGACTACTCCTCCTTGAATGCTACATATTAGATAGCATAATATAATTATGATTAAAACTTGAGGTAGTGTAGCTGTTAGTTCAGTATATTTCCCCCTATAAATGGCCCATAGGTAAAAGATATAAAATAATCCACAACAAATACATAATTCCCCTAAAAGAACACACGCTTTTATTATGCTATTGTAGCGTACCATATTATTTGTATAATTCTCCATAACTAAATTGTAATAGGTTAAACTTAATATTGTATTTTTTATCTATGTAATGTATTATGCATAAAAAATTTCAACAAATATATGTTTTGTCTATTTAATAAACAAATAAATCTAATTAAATTACAATATAAAAAAGAAAAGTATTAAATATAGTTAATAAATGGGACTTTTTGTTGATTTTATTATGTTGTATAACATAAAACCTCTATCTTTGCATCGTGTTTTTCATGGTATTAGATTTAAGGTTAATGAAGATTGGGAGTCTGGGAAGATTCCCTTTTTTATTTTATTTATTTTGGTATCCGAAAATGGTATTGGATCAGTTCGCTTATCGGGTTCTTTATAAAAATTCCTAATGGAATATTATAAGAATTTGCAGTTTCTGTAAGCTCATCGTGGAAGAACCATGCTATGGATCCCACAAATGATACAGGTAATGACCGGTGATAGGGCATAACATTACGCCGGAAGAATTCCCCAAAACAATCTAGTAAGAATGTATGTACTTGAGGCATATCTTTATGCTCATGAATGTAGGTTGTTAAAGAGGCGAGGAAGCGATTGGCTTCTGGTTGCCGATAAACTTTATCTAATATTTCAGGAACAGTAAGATTGAGTTTTTCCAATAATCCATTTCGTAATATTTCTGGCAACTGTCCTTTTAGGCAGTCACTGATAAAACGTTTTCCTAAATATGCACCGCTACCTTCATCTCCCAAAATATATCCAAGTGGAGATATATTCTGTATTATTCGCTTGCCATCGTATAAGCATGAATTTGATCCTGTTCCTAATATACAGGCGATTCCTGCATTGTCTTTACACAAAGCACGTGCTGCTCCCAGTAAGTCTGTATCTACAGAGATGTCGGCTTCGGGAAAGTTGTTTTGTAAGACATGTATGATACTTTCTGTTTTAGGCGGCAGGCATCCTGCACCATAGAAATAGATGGCAGTACAACGTTCAAGAGGAAAATCCAGTTGAGGAATGAGTCCTTGGCAGATTATAGACTCTATCTTTTCTGCGGATTGATGAAATGGATTGATTCCTTCTGTCTGGATAATTTTGCAGTTGCTTATTTCTGTGCCGTAGCACCAATCGGTTTTTGTGGATCCACTGTCGGCAATAAGTATCATAAAGGAATGTATTTTATGGTGAAAAGCACAATGTAACATGTTACACTGTGCTTTTTATTTAGATGAAATTTAATAGATTTAATGGCAGTGTCCGCATCCGCCTCCACAGCATCCATCATCGTGGTGGTGATGTTCGTGGTCTCCGCATCCGCCTCCGCAGCTGTCACATCCACAACCACATCCTTCTCCACTCATCATGTTTACCATTCCTTCGATTTCCTTATTGGTTGCAGGACGCATTTCGGTAACAGTTCCTTCGAAAATCAGGTCTTTACCAGCATGAGGATGATTGAGGTCGAGTACAACTTTGTCTTCTGTTATTTCACCTACATTTGCATAAAACTGATGACCTTCTGCATCGTTCAGCATAATGATGTTTCCTGGGAAAATGTTTTCGCTGTCGAAGTTTCCGTCCGGGTCACAGAACATTTTCTTTGATACCTGACGTACATTGTCTTCGTTACGTTCGCCATAAGCTTCTGCACATGGGATAGTAAAATTAAAATTATCCCCTTTGCTTAAAGCTGTAATTTCTTTTTCAAATTTATCGAGTGTATATCCGATACCTGAAATAAACTGGAACGGATGTTCTACAGTTGCTTCTTCCAGCAATTCTTTTTTACCGTCAGCAATAGCATACAGACGATATGCTACGGTGATGTATTTATTTTCCATACTTAATAATTTGTTTGAATAATTGAATTTTCGCAAAGGTACGAATAAAAAATGATATTCAGAAATACGGCCTGTCTTCTCTTTCTGTTTATATCTATATGTTATAAATGTGGTAATATGTATTGTTTAAAAAGAAATTGGATATAAAAAACCTAGGGAAACTTACTAATGATTATTTTTTATCGAAAAAATCTTTCATTTTATTTGTTTGTTTCGAAAAAGCCTTTACCTTTGCAAGCGTAAACAAAACAAGATAATATGAAAATGATAACTGATATACGAATTAACTTGGCAGTCCTGCATATTATTCGCGTCGTGGTGAAAGAACCAAGAGGTGAGTAAAGTTTTCGTGTATATAGTTCACATAAGAAATATGTATGAAAGCCTTTCTCGCCAGTGTTGAGAAAGGCTTTTTACTTAATGAAAAGGAGATAATGTAATGAAACATCAGTTACGCAGTTCGATGAGTACCGAAGGTCGCCGTATGGCAGGAGCAAGAGCTTTATGGGTTGCTAACGGTATGAAAAAAGAAATGTTTGGGAAGCCCATTATTGCTATTGTAAATTCGTTTACACAATTTGTTCCGGGACATACTCATTTGCATGAAATAGGTCAGCAGGTAAAAGCCGAAATTGAGAAGCTGGGATGCTTTGCTGCCGAATTTAATACGATAGCCATTGACGATGGTATCGCTATGGGACACGACGGAATGTTATATTCATTGCCTTCCCGCGATATTATAGCCGACAGTGTGGAGTATATGGTAAATGCTCACAAGGCAGATGCTATGGTATGTATTTCGAATTGCGACAAGATTACTCCGGGTATGCTTATGGCTGCCATGCGATTGAATATTCCTACAGTGTTTGTTTCTGGTGGACCTATGGAAGCCGGAGAGTGGGGAGGCATGCATCTCGATTTGATAGATGCGATGATTAAATCGGCTGACCCGACTGTAAGTGACGAGGATGTAGCCGAAATTGAATGTCATGCTTGCCCAGGATGCGGCAGTTGCTCGGGAATGTTCACGGCTAATTCTATGAATTGCTTAAATGAAGCTATCGGATTGGCTCTGCCAGGAAATGGAACAATCGTAGCCACACACGAAAATCGTAAACGCTTATTCCGTGATGCTGCCGAACTTATTGTAAAAAATGCATATAAGTATTATGAAGAAGGTGATGACAGCGTTTTGCCTCGCAGTATCGCTACTCGTCAGGCTTTCTTGAATGCTATGACACTGGATATTGCAATGGGAGGTTCTACCAATACAGTACTTCATCTGCTTGCGGTAGCTCATGAAGCTGAAGTTGATTTCAAGATGGATGATATTGATATGTTGTCCCGCCGTGTACCTTGTCTGTGTAAAGTTGCTCCAAATACTCAAAAATATCATATTCAGGATGTCAATCGTGCTGGTGGTATTCTTAATATTTTAGGAGAGCTGGCAAAAGGAGGTTTGCTTGATACCAGTGTACATCGTGTTGACGATTCTACACTCGAGGAAGCTATTTCCAAGTATAATATTTGTAAGGCTGATGTAGATGCAGAAGCCATGCGTATATATACAAGTGCTCCGGGCGGAAAATTCAATATTGAGTTAGGTTCTCAGAACAATGTTTATAAAGAACTTGATACAGACCGTGCTGCTGGCTGTATTCGTGATTTACAGCATGCATACAGCAAAGACGGAGGACTGGCGGTATTGAAAGGAAATATTGCTCAGGACGGTTGTGTAGTAAAAACAGCAGGAGTGGATGAGAGCATCTGGAAATTCTCAGGACCGGCCAAGGTCTTTGATTCTCAGGAGTCGGCTTGCGAAGGCATTCTTGGTGGTAAGGTTGTGAGCGGAGATGTAGTAGTTATTACTCACGAAGGGCCGAAAGGAGGTCCTGGTATGCAGGAAATGCTTTATCCCACCTCATATATCAAATCAAAACATTTGGGTAAAGAATGTGCTTTGATTACAGACGGACGGTTTAGTGGAGGTACTTCCGGATTAAGTATCGGACACATTTCTCCTGAAGCTGCGGCCGGTGGAAATATCGGTAAGATTGTTGATGGAGATATTATCGAGATAGATATCCCCAATCGTACGATTAATGTAAAACTCACTGATGAAGAGCTGGCAGCACGTCCTATGGCGCCTGTAACTCGCAATCGTCAGGTGTCGAAAGCTCTGAAAGCTTATGCCAGCATGGTAAGCTCGGCCGACAAGGGTGGAATAAGAATTGTATAAAGAACTATTTATTCTTCATTTGACTTATGGCTAAAGAAAGAATTACAGGATCGGAAGCTTTAATGCGTTCGTTGGAACATCAGGGGGTAAAGACTCTCTTTGGATATCCGGGGGGAGCTATTATGCCTGTATTTGATGCTTTATATGATCATAGAAATAAATTAAACCATATATTGGTTCGTCATGAACAAGGTGCGGCTCATGCAGCACAAGGATTTGCACGCGTTTCGGGTGAAGTAGGTGTCTGTCTGGTAACCAGTGGACCGGGAGCTACGAATACCATTACAGGTATAGCTGACGCAATGATAGACAGCACCCCGATTGTTGTGATAGCTGGACAGGTCGGTGCCGGATTATTGGGTACGGATGCCTTTCAGGAAGTTGACTTGGTAGGTATAACTCAGCCAATTTCGAAATGGAGTTATCAGATACGTCGTGCGGAAGATGTAGCCTGGGCTGTTTCGAGAGCTTTCTATATAGCACGAAGCGGACGTCCCGGACCGGTTGTCCTCGATTTTGCAAAGAATGCTCAGATAGAAATGACTGATTACGAACCGGTAGATGTTGATTTTATTCGTAGCTACGATCCGGATCCGGAAACTGACATGGATGAAATAAACAAGGCTGTGGAACTGATAAATGCCTCTCAGAGGCCATTAGTCTTGGTGGGACAAGGAGTTGAACTTGGAGGTGCTCAGGAAGAGCTTCGTAAGTTTGTTGAAAAAGCAGATTTACCTTGTGGATGTACTCTGCTGGGTCTTTCAGCTTTACCGTCCAAGCATCCGTTGAATAAAGGAATGCTCGGCATGCATGGTAATCTTGGTCCTAATGTAAAAACCAATGAATGTGATGTCCTGATTGCTGTAGGTATGCGTTTTGACGACCGTGTAACAGGTGATTTGTCTACATATGCCCGTCAGGCAAAAGTCATTCATCTGGATATTGATCCGTCTGAAATTGGGAAAAATGTACCGGTAGATGTTCCTGTACTTGGAAATTGCAAGCGTACACTGTCGTTGCTTACCGAGCGGATTGTTGCCAAAAAACATACAGAATGGATAGAAAGCTTCCAGCCCTATGAAGAAAAAGAATACACTCAAGTAATAAAACCGGAAGTATTTCCTGAAGACGGACCACTGAATATGGGTGAAGTGGTAAATGTCGTAAGCGAAGCAACGGATAACGAAGCGATTCTAGTGACTGATGTCGGTCAAAATCAGATGCTGGCTTGCCGTTATTTCAAGTTTGCAAAGAAGCGCAGTGTTGTAACTTCCGGTGGTATGGGCACAATGGGATTCTGTCTGCCGGCTGCCATTGGAGCTACTTTCGGTGCTCCAGAACGTACGGTCTGTGCATTTATGGGTGATGGAGGTTTGCAGATGACTATGCAGGAGCTGGGAACTGTTATGGAACAAAAAGCTCCGGTAAAAATCATTCTTATGAATAATAATTATCTGGGAAATGTACGTCAGTGGCAAGCCATGTTCTTCAATCGCCGTTATTCGTTTACTCCGATGATGAACCCCGACTACATGCAGATTGCAGCGGCATATGGTATTCCTTCACGCAGGGTGATGGATCGTTCAGAATTGAACGATGCTATTCGTGAGATGCTGAAAACCGACGGACCGTTCCTGTTGGAAACCTGTGTGGTAGAAGAAGGAAAGGTATTGCCTATGACTCCTCCGGGAAGTTCCGTAAACTATATGCTGTTGGACTGTTAATATAAAAGTAACTATGGATAATAATAAGACATTATATACAATAATCGTTCATTCGGAAAATATAGCCGGTTTGTTGAATCAGGTAACTGCTGTATTTACACGTCGTCAGATTAATATTGAAAGTTTGAACGTGTCTGCTTCTTCCATTAAGGGAGTACATAAGTACACTATTACTTGCTGGACCACTCCCGATATCGTAGAAAAGGTGGTGCGTCAGATAGAAAAAAAGATGGACGTTATACAAGCACATTATTTTACCGATAAGGAAATCTTCCAGCGTGAAGTTGCCATGTATAAGGTTTCTACACCAGAGTTTCAGTCAACTGCAGAAGCATCAAAAGTCGTACGTCGTTATGGAGCACATATAGTAGAAGTAAATCCTACTTATTCTATAGTCGAAATGACAGGTATGAGCGATGATATTACTAACCTGTATCAGGAGTTGAGAAATCTGAACTGTGTGCTTCAGTTTGTACGTTCTGGAAGAATTGCTGTTTCCACCAGTTGCTTTGAGCGTGTCAATGAATATCTGGCACATCGCGAGGAACGATATAGAAATGAAAAACAGTAAATTCAGTTATTATGAGTGAGGATAATAAAGTTAGTACTTATCAGTTCGTTGCAGAACCCTTTCATGTAGATTTTACCGAAAAGCTTACAATGGGTGTTTTAGGTAATCATTTGCTGAACTGTGCCGGATTTCATGCGGCAGAACGCGGATTCGGTATTGCTACATTGAATGAAAACCATTATACATGGGTGCTTTCTCGTCTGGCGGTAGAAATGGAGGAAATGCCCCGTGCTTACGAAAAGTTCAGCATTCAGACATGGGTAGAAAATGTATACCGTCTGTTTACCGACCGTAATTTTGCCATTCTGAACCAGGAAGGTAAACCAATAGGATATGCACGTTCTATTTGGGCGATGATCAGCATGGAAACCCGTAAGCCTGCCGACTTGCTTGCTCTGCATGGAGGCAAGATTACAGATTACATCTGCAAGAAAGAGTGTCCTATTGACAAGGCCGGCCGTGTGAAGATTACGGAACAGACTCCTTGTTTTGAATATCAGGTAAAATATGGTGATATCGATCTCAACGGGCATGTAAATAGTATTAAATATATCGAGCATTCACTCAACTTGTTCCCGCTCGAAATGTTCCGTGAAAAATCACTTCGCCGTTTCGAAGTAGCTTATGTAGCCGAAAGTTATTATGGCGATAAGCTGAGTTTCTATCGGGAGCAGATAAACGAAAACGAATTTGATATAGAAATAAAAAAGAACGACGCTGAAGTTGTTGTTCGAAGTAAAGTGATATTTAATTGATTTTTAATAAAAAGATTGTATTATGGCACAAATGAATTTTGGCGGTGTTACAGAAAATGTAGTAATCCGCGATGAGTTTCCTTTGGAAAAAGCACGTGAGGTAATGAAAAATGAAACGATAGCTGTCATCGGTTATGGTGTGCAGGGACCTGGACAGTCACTGAATTTGCGTGACAATGGTTTCAATGTCATCGTAGGACAGCGTCAGGGCAAAACATACGATAAAGCTGTTGCCGACGGATGGGTTCCGGGAGAAACTCTGTTCAGCATCGAAGAAGCATGCCAGAAAGCTACTGTTATCATGTGCTTGCTTTCGGATGCAGCCGTAATCTCTGTATGGCCTACTATCAAACCGCATCTTACTGCTGGAAAAGCATTGTATTTCTCTCACGGATTTGCTATTACCTGGAATGATCGTACCGGTGTAGTTCCTCCAAAAGATATCGATGTTATCATGGTCGCTCCTAAAGGTTCTGGTACATCTTTGCGTACTATGTTCCTCGAAGGTCGTGGTTTGAACTCATCATATGCAATTTATCAGGATGCAACAGGCAAGGCTTACGAACGTACTATTGCATTGGGTATCGGTATTGGCTCTGGTTATTTGTTCGAAACAACTTTCCAGCGTGAAGCTACTTCTGACTTGACCGGTGAACGTGGTACATTGATGGGTGCAATCCAAGGTCTGTTGCTGGCACAGTATGAAACATTGCGTGAACACGGACACAGTCCATCTGAAGCATTCAATGAAACAGTTGAGGAACTTACTCAGTCATTGATGCCGTTGTTTGCTGCCAAAGGTATGGACTGGATGTATGCCAACTGTTCTACTACTGCTCAGCGCGGTGCTTTGGACTGGATGACTCCGTTCCACGATGCAACTAAACCGGTATTCGAAAAACTGTACAAATCGGTTGCTGAAGGACACGAGGCACAGCGTTCTATCGATTCAAATTCTCAGCCGGATTATCGTGAAAAACTGAATGAAGAACTTCGTCAGTTGCGCGAAAGCGAAATGTGGCAGACAGCTGTAACTGTCCGTAAGTTGCGTCCGGAAAATAATTGATAAAAGTTATTTCTGTTAGATGAATCACACTCCTTTTCTGCTGAATATTGCAGAAAAGGAGTTTTTTTATGCTGTATTGTATGGATGCTGTACTATTAGTCCGAACTTTGCTTGTGAAATAACTCATTGATAATTAAGGATGTACATATTTCTGGTGAAACGCCTGCATATTTACCTGTTTTTTTGTACGAAAATGAGAATTTATTGTACAATTTTTGTCAAAAACATGCTGAATTTTTAGGAAAGATTTCAGCATGTTTTCTGATTTATATCACGTTCTTTTTGTATCTGTTGCAATAAAAAAATATTTATTTATCCGTCAATCGGAATAAAATACGTATTTTTGACTTCAACTTAATAATACCTATACAATTATTAGCAAGTTATGGAAACAGATTTTTTACAGATTATCAAAACACGGCGCAGCTGCCGTAAATATAAAAAAGAACAGATAACCGATGAAGAACTGAAGGCAGTGCTCGAAGCCGGAACATATGCTCCTACTTCACGAGGCATGCAGTCGCCTTATATTGTGGCAGTACAGAACGAAGAGCTGCGTAAACAGTTGGCAAGCATGAACGCTCATGTGATGGGAGTAACTTCGAATCCGTATTACGATGCACCCACTTATGTGCTGGTACTTGTTCCTGCTGATGCAAACAATCCTATCCAGGATGGAAGTTGTGTATTGGAAAACATGATGCTCGCTGCTCATGCTATCGGATTAGGAAGCTGCTGGATTCATCGTGAACGGGAAATGTTTTCTACTCCCGAAGGCAAAGAACTGATGAAGTCGTGGGGACTGCCCGAAGGTCTGGTAGGCATAGGCGCTCTGGCACTGGGATATCCGGCAGAAGAACCGGCACAGCCTAAGCCACGCAAGCAGGATTATTATCGTGTCATTAAATAATAAAGATTTTATTTACACCTGAATATATGGCAGACGGAAAATATCATATCGGATTCGCCTTGAGCGGAGGCTTTATCAGAGGCATAGCCCATTTGGGAATGTTGCAGGCATTGTTCGAGCATAACATTCGCCCTGATATTCTTTCGGGAACCAGTGCGGGAGCTATTGTAAGCGTATTCATAGCCGATGGCAGACAGCCGTTTGAAATAATGGAGATGTTTTCCGACCGTTCGTTTACAGAGCTTGCCAAGATACGTTTCGGTAAAGACAGTTTGTTTCAGATGGACTACTTTATCGATTTTATGAGAAGCAATTTGCGGACACGTAATCTGGAAGATCTGGAAATACCAGTAGTAGTGACGGCTACCGATTTCGACCATGGACAATGTGTACATTTTACACGTGGGGAAATAGCGCGTCGGGTAGCTGCTTCGTGTTGTATTCCCGTACTTTTTGCTCCGGTCAAGATTGGGGGAACATATTATGTCGACGGGGGAGTATTCATGAATGTACCGGTGACACCGATACGTGATATGTGCGATAAGGTTTTGGCGCTGAATGTCTACAAGCTGGTAGCCGATGAATATAGTAAGAACTTGGCAGCTATTGCTCTTCGGGCTTATCATTTCATGTTTCAGGCGAATACGTTTACCGAACTGGAAAAGGCTGATCTGGTTATAGCTCCCGATGGCTTGGGATCATATTCGAACTATGAGCTGGAAAAAGCAGAGGAGATTTTCAGTGCCGGATATTTTGCAGCTTCAAAAGTGTTGGAAGGACTGGAAGAAGACGAAAAGGAAAGATATTTTTCATTCAGGTGATATGAAATGAAGACAAAATACAATAATGATATGGAGCAAAGTGAGAAAATAATTATTTATCAGGTATTTACCCGCCTGTTTGGTAATGAAGAGGTACGCAATGCCTACAATGGCAGCCTGCAGGAAAACGGATGTGGTAAGATGGCCGGATTTACAAACCAGGCTTTGAATGAGATAAAAAAGCTTGGGGCAACACATATTTGGTATACAGGGGTTATTGCCCATGCCTCTCAGACAGACTATTCAGCTTACAATATACCTCGCAACCATCCTGCTGTTATAAAGGGTAAGGCAGGTTCTCCATACGCTATCCGCGATTATTATGATATAGACCCTGATTTGGCTGTTGATGTAAACCGCCGTATGGAAGAGTTTGAACTGCTGGTAAAACGTTCGCACGACAATGGATTGAAAGTGATAATTGATTTTGTGCCAAACCATGTGGCACGTCAGTATCATTCGTATGCCAAGCCGGACGGAGTGAAGGATTTGGGAGAAGATGATGATAGCTCGAAAGCTTTCGATGTAAACAATAATTTTTATTATATCCTCGGAACTAGTTTAGGCGGAGAAATTGATTTTTATGATGAACAGGCTGGTATGTACGAAGAACAGCCGGCTAAAGCTACGGGAAACAACCGCTTCGACGCTTATCCGAACAAAAACGACTGGTATGAAACAGTAAAACTGAATTATGGAGTCGATTACATGGGAAACACTGGCAACCATTTTTCTCCTGTTCCCGATACCTGGTATAAGATGAGAGATATCCTGCTGTTCTGGGCAGCAAAGGGTATAGACGGTTTCCGTTGCGATATGGCAGAGATGGTTCCCTGTGAATTTTGGGGATGGGCTATTCCTCAGGTGAAAGAACAGCATCCGGAACTTATATTTATCGCTGAGGTTTATAATCCGAACGAATACCGTAATTATATATTCAACGGGCATTTTGATTATCTTTACGATAAGGTGGGACTGTATGATACCCTTCGTGCCGTAACTTGTGGATATGGATCGGCTACTGCCATTACAAATTGCTGGCAGAGTGTGGACGATATACAGCCGCACATGCTGAACTTCCTGGAAAATCACGATGAACAGCGTATTGCTTCCGATTTCTTTGCAGGCGATGCACGTAAGGCTCTTCCTGCTTTGCTGGTTTCGGCTTGTATGAACACCAATCCTATGATGATTTATTTTGGTCAGGAACTGGGAGAAAGAGGAATGGATAGCGAAGGATTCAGTGGCCGTGACGGACGAACTACTATTTTTGATTACTGGAGTGTGGATACTATCCGCCGGTGGAGTAATCACGGACGTTATAATTTGCATTTACTGAATGATAAGGAAAAGGAGCTTCGCAGTTTTTATCAGCATGTCCTGAATTTATGCCGTGAGGAAAAGGCTATATCACATGGAGCATTTTTCGATCTGATGTATGCGAATAAAGGAAACTGGCTGATGAATGAGCACCGTCAGTATGTATTTATCCGTAAATATGAAAATGAAGTATTGCTGGTTTTGGTGAATTTCGACAATATGCCTGTCCATCTGTCTGTGAACATTCCTTATCATGCTTTCGAATATTTGCAGATACCGGAATATAAAACAGTTCAGGCAACGGATCTGTTGTCGGGAAAAGACGAAACTATCTCATTCGCGAGCGATAAGCCTGTTGCTGTTGACTTACCGGAATGGGGTGGTAAGATTCTTAAAATGACTATCTGATTCTGAATATTACGATACAAAATCCCCTTCCTCGGTTTTCCATGTATTGAGCAAAACTGAAGAAGGGGATTTTTGTGTTAGAGCATATCTGGAACCAGATAAATATTATCTTCCGATATGCCTTGTTGCAGCAAGGCTTCCTTGTCTGCTAAGTAAAGCTGTATGAATTCATCGTGACTTTGGCAATGATTTTCTGCCTGTCTGTAGCATTCCAGTGCTTTGGGTATATTGTTTTGTGCCAGATATACGTGTCCGGCATTCAGCCAGTCGGAAGTCAGCACTTCGTCAGCCTGTTGCAGTTTATCGAAGAAACGGGCAGCTTCAGCATATTTTCCTGTCATGAAATAACACCATCCGATGGCTCTTTGTGCATTTGCCGGAGCAGTTTCCATATATTCCACTTTGAAGAAATAAGACAAAGCTTTGTCGTACATGTGCAGGCTGGCAAGACATTGTCCTATTTGCAGAAGCAAATTCAAGTTGTCGGGTTGCATTGTTTCTACTTTGTACAGACAGTCGAGTGCTTCTTGATAATGATGTAATTTCTTATGGCATTGTGCCATTTGCTTTAACGTCCATATATGTTCAGGTTTCAATAAATCTGCCTGAGCGTAAGCCTGCAATGCTTCGGTGTATTTTTTCATTTTCTGAAGGCAGAATCCGGCCTTTTGCCAGGAGTCGGCATCGCCTTTTCCCTTGTTGCATAATTCGTCATAATATATCGTGCATGCTTCCTGAAAATAGTCTTTAGAAAATAAATAGTCGGCTATTTGTTTCAGGTTTTCCGGAGTATGCATCAACGGTTTCAGAGCTTCACATTTCCAGAGTGACAAATCGTCTGTAAAGATATCGTGCATTTCACTGCGATACATCCATAACTTGAAGAAGCGGTACAGGTCGTGTATGTACTGACGGCTGATATTGCTTGGCTTTTTTTCTCCTTTTATTGTTTCTGCAAATTGTTCGCTTCCTTCTTTCAGTATTTGGTTTTGTTCGGTAGCTTCTGCCGTAAACATCTCTAATTGCTGTTTGGGAATATCCTTTAAAGCAAGACAGAAAGAATATTTATCCGAATTGCAGAACATGGTTGATTCCATAAGCAGATTTATAAGCGATTTGCCTTCTGTGGACTTGTGATTGGTGAATAGTTTCACAATGTCAGGATGCTGGCGGTCGAATGGATAAAACCAGTGTGCTGCCTGACGGAAAAACGGATACGATTTCAGTTGGGCAAAGGCACTCAGGTAGGTATCTGCTCCTTCCAGCTGTAACTCTCCCAGTTCGCGTATACTTTCTTCGACACGTTTCATCTCTTTCTCCCATTCAGGATTCTTGTCTTCCAAATCCTCCAGATCAATGATTTTCTGATTTTGGTTCAGCATTTCCGGAGAAATCTTCATGTTGGGTATAATTTCTTCACGCAGTTTCTTTTCTATCTTTTCCGTTTCACGGGAAAGGAGCAGGAGGGTCTGAAGTTTGTTCAGTTCCTTAATGATCGGGGTAGAGTCGCTTAGTAATGATAAGGCTGCTTGCAGATCCGGATATAGCTTTAACCTTTTTTCTTGATAATAGGCTGTCAGAGCAATTCCAATCAAAGCACGTTGGACAACTATTGTTTCGCTGTGTGTCTGATATGCCTTAATAAGGAATTGGAACTTCCGGCTGTCGAATACTTGTATCAGGCTTAAAGTGACTGCACTTATCATTACAGCTACATCGTTGGCAGGAACGAGCAGTGATTCCAATATGGAATTTGCACCCGACAAGTCTTCATCTGTCCAATGTGTAGAAATCCATATTATATCGAATAACTCAGTAACATACTTTTCATGCTCGATATATAGCTTGTTAACTGTTTCACTACGCCGTTCTTCGTCCATGACTGTTATCTGAGCCATTCCCAGATTTTCGCTGAAAGCTTCAAGACTGAGACAGATTTCCTGATAAGAATGTGGTGGAATTTGCTGAAAACTGTAATATTTTCCATGCATATATCCTGTTCCAGTACGATATTTACGTGTGGCTTCGGTGCGGTCGGCAAGTTCGTATGCTGTACGGAGTAACTGATGGTATAATTTGTTGCGTTCCGGATCTTCCATACCCTGTGCCGCATATTGCAGCATATAACTGTAAGTAGTCTGCAAACTTTCTATTTCAGAACTTAATTGCCAGTTGTCTGCTTCATGCGCCAAAGCTGTAAGTTGTACAAGAGCTTCTTTAAGCCGTTTGTTATCAAGAAATTCAATGATGTCGTTGTACATATAGTTGATAGGTCGAATAATATTAAAGTATTATTTATTATTGGCTGATGCCGTAAGGTAAGACTCTATGTTGGCCAAAGCTTTTTGTGAAAGTCTTTCGACACTTTGTATGGACTTTCCTGAAATATAGGGCGTATATAAAAGATTACTGCATGATTTCAGTTCTTCGTATACGTTGCCCATTCCTGTCGCGTCACAAAGATAATAATTGTCGGGTGACTCATTCAGCCAATCTTTCATGGCAGCAACATCGAATGTCGGTCCTACTGAAGTATTCACTACAATTTTGTTATTGCCTAAAATGGAAAATTCTCTTTTTTCCAGCAGATAATTGTTACGAGGAATACATGTGCAGATTATTTCATTTTTATCCAACAGTTCATCGAGTGGCATGTACACAAATCCGGCGTTGTCTGCATCTGCTTTTCTGTGGCGGCTGAAGTAGCTGACTTCTGCTCCGAAAAACTTCAGCGCATCGGCAACCATTCGTCCGGTTTTACCCATTCCGATGATTCCTATCTTCCGTCTGGTCAGTTCAGTACTTTCCTTACGCCAGCGTATGCCTCCAAATCCGTGTAATAATCGTACCAGTTCGCTTATTACATACTCTAGAACTCCTTCGTCGCCATAATCTTTTACTCCGAGCACGGTAATTCCTCTTCGTTGGGCTTCTATAACATCCACGTTACAGCTTTCCGGGTTATAGAGTGTGCAGCACATGCCTATGTATTGTATATTGCGGCAGGCATCGAGTACACTTTTTCTGATAGGTGTACGGAATGATACTAACAGGCAGTCGGCATCACCGATACGCTCGGTTACGATATGTTCGTCTTGTGGAAAATCATGATATACCACTACTTCTTCTCCCAGCTTTTGCAGCTGTTGTAGGGCTTCTTCATTAAGCAGCGTTTCGTCTACCGCTACTATTTTCTTAAACCTTGTCATTTCCTTTATTTATCTTTTTGTTGTTAAGATATTGGTTTTTCTGCAAAGTTATTCATTCTTTCCGTTTTTATGGATAAAATTTCTTATTTTGAAAATCTAAAAAAGCTTTTGTTTTTCTTCAAGCTCGGGTTTATATTCTTCTGTACTGAAATTATTTTATAATTTTGCATTGTTTATTATATGAGTAATCTTCTGCCGGCGAGGTCAGGAAGATGTGACTATACTATTGATGATAACAATGGGAATAACAGAACTTCAATCGCGTTATACTCGTCATCCGGCCTTGGAAGGATTGGCGAATACTTTAAAAAATAATGATATCCGTACTGTATTTTTAGAGGGAACACATGCTTCGTGCGCATCGTTGTTTGCTTCCTGCTTTATCAAGTCGGTATCGGGCGTATATCTTTTTGTCTTGAATGATCAGGAGGAAGCCGGATATTTTTATCATGATATGGTGCAGGTGAACGGTGATGAACAGATTTTATTTTTCCCTTCATCTTATCGCAGGGCTATTAAATACGGTCAAAAAGATGCAGCCAATGAAATACTCCGTACTGAAGTGTTGAGCAGGCTGGAAAAGAATGAACCAGTAACAGTTGTAACTTATCCCGATGCGCTTGCCGAGAAGGTCGTTTCACCGAAGATACTGAGTGACAGAACACTGAAGCTGACTGTCGGACAGCACATTGATACGGATGAAATTACCAAAACACTTTCGGATTATGGCTTCGAGCATGTTGACTATGTATATGAACCGGGACAGTTCGCTACACGCGGTAGTATCATCGACGTCTATTCTTTCGCTTCTGAATATCCTTACCGAGTAGACTTTTTCGGTGATGAGATAGATAGTATACGTACCTTTGAGGTAGAAAGCCAGTTGTCGCGTGAGAAAAAAGATTCGGTAAGTATTGTTCCGGAACTGGCACAGGCTATGGATGGCGATATCAGTTTCCTGAGCTTTATTCCACGTGAAACTGTTTTATGGGTAAAAGATTTATTGTGGGTACGCGAACGTATCCAGATAATTCATGATGAGGCTCTCTCGCCTCAGGCACTGACCGCATATGAGGGAGAGCAGACTGAGTTGATGAACCTGGAGCGGAAGCTGATAGACGGTGCTGAGTTTACGGTAGAATCACTGGAGTTCCGGCGGATTGATTTCGGACACAAGGCAACGGGGACACCTCAGGCTACACTGAAGTTCAATACGTCTGTACAGCCTATTTTCCATAAGAATTTCGATTTGGTAGCAAGTTCATTGACAGATTATTTACAGCGGGGATATTCCATTTATATATGTTCTGACAGTGTAAAACAGACGGACCGACTGGCAGATATCTTTCGTGAGCGTGGTGATAAGATAGATTTTACAGCTGTAGACCGTACCTTGCACGAAGGATTTGTCGATCACACGTTGCATTGCTGTATTTTTACCGATCATCAGATATTCGACCGTTTTCATAAATATAATCTGCGCAGTGATAAGGCAAGAAGTGGTAAGGTCGCACTTTCTTTGAAAGAGCTTAACATGTTCGAACCGGGTGATTATGTGGTGCATATTGATCATGGAATCGGAAAGTTTGCCGGACTTGTGCGCATCCCGAACGGGAATACAACGCAGGAAGTTATTAAGCTGGTTTATCAGAACGATGATGTGGTGTTTGTTTCTATTCATTCTCTGCATAAGATTTCCAAATATAAGGGAAAAGAAGGAGAACAGCCTCGTATCAGTAAATTGGGTACGGGAGCATGGGAAAAGATCAAGGAACGTACTAAGACTAAGATTAAGGATATTGCCCGTGATTTGATTAAACTTTATTCACAGCGTAAGCAGGAAAAAGGGTTTAAATATAGTCCGGACAGTTTTATGCAGCATGAACTGGAGGCAAGCTTTATCTATGAGGACACTCCCGACCAGTTGAAAGCTACTCAGGAAGTAAAAGCCGATATGGAGAGCGATCGTCCGATGGATCGCCTTGTGTGTGGTGATGTGGGCTTCGGAAAAACAGAAGTTGCCATACGTGCCGCATTTAAGGCCGTGGCCGACAATAAGCAGGTTGCTGTGCTTGTTCCTACTACTGTATTGGCTTATCAGCACTACCAGACTTTCTGTAAACGTCTGGAAGGGATGCCTTGTAAGGTAGAATATCTGAGCCGTGCCCGTACAGCTAAAGATACATCTCGTATTCTGAAGGAGTTGGAAGCTGGTACTGTCAATATTTTGATAGGTACGCATAAGATTATCGGTAAAAGTGTAAAGTTCCATGATCTGGGTTTGCTGATTATCGATGAAGAACAAAAGTTTGGAGTAAGTGTAAAAGAAAAATTGCGTCAGATAAAGGTCAATGTAGACACACTGACCATGACGGCAACACCTATTCCGCGTACACTTCAGTTTTCGTTGATGGGGGCTCGTGACCTCTCGGTTATACAGACACCACCGCCCAACCGCTATCCGATACAGACGGAGGTGCATACGTTTAACGAAGAGATAATAACGGAAGCGATAAACTTCGAGATGAGCCGGAACGGACAGGTATTTTTCGTGAACAACCGCATTCAGAACCTGATGGAACTGAAAGCAATGATTGTGCGCAATATTCCTGATTGCCGTGTATGTATCGGACATGGACAGATGCAGCCCGAAGAACTGGAAAAGATAATCTTCGGTTTTGTAAACTATGATTATGATGTGTTGCTTGCAACTACTATCATCGAAAGTGGAATTGATATTCCGAATGCCAATACGATTATCATTAATCAGGCACAGAACTTTGGGTTGAGTGACTTGCACCAGATGCGCGGACGTGTAGGACGAGGCAACAAAAAAGCTTTCTGTTATTTGCTGGCTCCTCCGTTGTCATCGCTTACCCCCGAAGCCAAACGCCGTCTTCAAGCCATCGAAAACTTTAGCGATTTGGGAAGCGGTATACACATTGCCATGCAGGATTTGGATATTCGTGGTGCTGGTAATATGCTGGGAGCTGAACAAAGTGGTTTTATAGCAGACTTGGGATATGAAACCTATCAGAAGATTCTGTCGGAAGCTGTAACCGAATTGAAGAATGATGAGTTTGCAGAACTTTATGCCGACGAGATAAAAGCAGGAGAAGAAAAAATCAGTGGCGAAGATTTCGTGGACGAATGTACTGTAGAAAGTGATTTGGAATTATTGTTCCCTAACGAATATATTCCAAGCAGCAGTGAACGAATGTTGCTTTATCGTGAACTGGACAAACTGGAACTCGACCGTGATGTAGAGGCTTTCAAGGAACGTCTGGTCGACCGCTTTGGAAAGATTCCGCCTGAAGGGGAAGAGTTGATTCGCATTGTGCCTCTTCGTCGCCTGGCAAAACGTTTGGGAGTGGAAAAAGCTGTACTGAAAGGTGGTAAGATGATTCTTTATTTTGTAAGCAATCCGGACAGTCCGTATTATCAGAGTGCCGCTTTTGGAAAGATAATCGACTATATGGCAAAGTATCCGAGAGTATGCAACTTGCGTGAACAGAACGGACGCCGCAGCATGATTGTGAAAGATATTACTGATGTGGATTCAGCAGTCCGGATTTTACAGGAAATGGTCAGCTTGGGGTAATTGTGCGCCGGAAAGCATTGTAGCGGAAAACCTGTTGTCAGTGAAAATGGTTTCTTTAAAGGGACTGGTCGTCGGACAATTAAAAAATCCGGCCGAGCAGTTCGGCTTTTGAGATAGATGATGTAATTTTATATACTAATACGTAATATTTTATGATTTCAGTAGATGGACTTACCGTCGAATTTGGCGGAACCACCTTATTTAGTGACATTAGTTTTCAGATTAATGAAAAAGACCGTATCGCCCTGATGGGAAAGAACGGAGCAGGGAAATCGACCTTATTGAAAATATTGGCAGGGGTACGTCAGCCTACCCGTGGAAAGGTGACGGCTCCTAAAGACTGTGTAATTGCTTATCTGCCTCAGCATCTGATGACGGAGGATGGACGTACGGTGTTCGAGGAAGCATCGCAGGCTTTTGCTCATCTTCGTGAAATGGAAGAAGAGATAGAACGCATGAACAACGAGCTGGCTACCCGTACCGATTACGAAAGCGATTCGTATATGGAGTTGATAGAAAAGGTTGCGGCAATGAGCGAGAAGTTTTATGCCATTGATATGACTCACTTTGAAGAGGACGTAGAGAAGGCTTTGCTCGGACTGGGTTTCATGCGTGAGGATTTTAACCGTCCTACCAGTGATTTCAGTGGAGGATGGCGCATGCGTATCGAACTGGCTAAACTGCTGTTGCAGAACCCGGATGTATTATTGCTGGACGAGCCGACTAATCACCTGGATATTGAATCTATCGGCTGGTTGGAAGAATTTCTGATTAACAGTGCCAAGGCTGTGGTAGTTATCAGTCACGACCGTAAGTTTGTCGACAATATTACTACACGTACCATTGAAGTGACGATGGGACGTATTTACGACTATAAGGTAAACTATTCGCAGTATCTTGTATTGCGTAAGGAACGTCGTGAACAGCAGATGAAGCAATACGAAGAACAGCAGAAGATGATTCAGGAAACGAAAGACTTTATTGAACGTTTCAAAGGAACATACAGTAAGACACTTCAGGTACAGAGTCGCGTAAAGATGCTGGAGAAACTGGAACTTATTGAAGTTGATGAAGAAGATACTTCGGCACTCCGACTCAAATTCCCTCCTTCACCCCGAAGCGGAAGTTATCCGGTTATTATGGAAGGAGTAGGCAAAACTTATGGTGATCATGTGGTGTTCCGTAATGCAAATCTTACCATAGAACGTGGCGATAAAGTTGCTTTTGTGGGAAAGAATGGAGAAGGTAAGTCTACGCTTGTGAAATGTATTATGGGAGAGATAGAGCACGAGGGAACACTTACATTGGGACACAATGTGCAGATTGGTTACTTCGCTCAGAATCAGGCTTCGTTGCTGGATGAAAACCTGACTGTTTTCCAGACTATCGATGATGTGGCAAAAGGGGAAATCCGAAACAAGATACGCGACTTGCTGGGAGCGTTTATGTTTGGCGGACCGGAAGAGTCAATGAAGAAAGTAAAGGTACTTTCAGGAGGAGAACGTACGCGTCTGGCTATGATTAAATTGCTGCTGGAGCCGGTTAACCTGCTTATTCTGGACGAGCCGACTAACCATCTTGACATGAAGACAAAAGATATTCTGAAACAGGCTCTGATGGATTTTGATGGAACACTGATTGTTGTTTCGCACGACCGTGACTTCCTTGACGGATTGGTTACCAAGGTATACGAGTTCGGTAATCAGCGTGTGAAAGAACACTTGTGTGGCATCTATGAATTCTTGGAGACTAAGAAAATGGAAAACCTGCGGGAGCTGGAAAAGAAGAATTGATGATTTTATAAGTACATGGTATAATTTATCGCCATGAATAAGAAAAAACGTCACTGGAAATTATCGAATTTCCGGTGACGTTTTTTCTTATTTGTCGGTGTGTATTGAAGTTGTTTATTCGGTCTGTTTTTTTCCAAATTCAGGATCTATTTTCAGTAGAGCTGTTACACCAAAGGTTGCGGCACAGCATACCATGATCCAGAGGAAGAAGTACTGGTATCCCAGAAGCTCCTGCATCCATCCGGCTATCATGCCTGGAAGCATCATTCCCAGTGCCATGAAAGCTGTACAAATGGCATAATGTGCGGTACTGTGAGTCCCTCGGGAAAAATAAATGAGGTAAAGCGTGTAAGCAGTGAAACCGAATCCATAGCCAAACTGCTCAATAAAGATGCATATGTTTATCCATAAGAGATTCGTTTCGGGGAAGTAGCTTAAAAATACATATACAATGTCGGGCAGTGAGATAGCCCATACCATATACCATAGCCATTGTTTCAGTCCGTGCCGTGCGACTGCCATACCTCCCAATATACCTCCTAACATCAGTCCGATAATGCCGACTGTACCTTGTGTAAATCCTATCTGTTCGGTCGTCATGCCTAATCCGCCTTCAGAAACCGGATCAAGCAGGAAAGGAATGCTCATCTTAGTCAGTTGTGCTTCCGGTAACCGGTACAGAAGCATGAATAATATAGCAATACCAGCCTGCTCTTTTCGGAAAAACGAGCGGAATGTCAGCAAAAACTCTTTAAGTAGTCCAGAGGCTGATGTTTCTACTGCTGCCTTGTCATTTGCAGGACGTGGCAAAATAAAGGCATGATAGAGCCATAGCGCAAGAAATATTCCTGCCATGATGAGGAACGTGATGCTCCATGAGTAGGGAATGCTTCCGGTTGTTTTTTCCAGATATCCGGCTATCATGACCAGTAAGCCTTGTCCGGCGATGGTTGCTATACGATAAAAAGTGCTTCTGATTCCGACAAACAAAGCCTGTTCATGAGTCGTTAAGCCGAGCATGTAAAATCCGTCTGCTGCAATATCATGAGTTGCGGAACTGAAAGCCATGAGCCAGAATATGGCAAGTGTAGCCTGGAAAAAATGTTCGGTAGGTATAGTAAAAGCAATACCTGCAAGACCTGCTCCGATAAATAGCTGCATGAGAGTTACCCACCAGCGTTTGGTACGGAGTAAATCGACAAACGGGCTCCATAATGGCTTGATGACCCATGGCAGGTTCAGCCAACTCGTATAAAGAGCTACTTCTGTATTTGAAATTCCCATGCGCTTATACATGACAAGCGACAGAGTCATGACTGCTATATAAGGTAATCCCTCAGCAAAGTAAAGCGTTGGGACCCACGACCAGGGAGATTGTTTTTTCATATTGAAAATATTAATACAGTTTTCTTATATCTGCCCCTTTATAGTAATGAAGCAAAATTTCGTTGTAATTATAGCCCTGCTCACCCATGACGGCAGCACCGATTTGGCAAAGGCCTACACCATGTCCCCATCCGGCACCAGTAAGTTCGAACCATGCAGGTATTCCTTCGGCATCCGTTTCTCCTTTTTCTACGATGAATGCAGAACTGAATAAGTGGGTAGGAGAGAGTGTACGGCGTATTTCCAGTTCTTTGCCTATGATAAGTGTCTTTTCTGTTCCTACTATTTTCAGCTTGCAGATACGTCCTGATTTTCCTCGTTCAACGGGAATGAGATCGACAATCTTTCCATAATCGTTCTTTGTATTGCTGCGAATCAGTTCTGCAAGCTCTTCCTGGGTATAGCGAACTTTCCAGCGATAGAAATTGGTTGTTTCCTGATCGTAGTTGTTAAGTATCTGTGAAATGATGTTTTTATCATGAGTGTAGCAAAAACTGTCAGGGGTACTTTTAATCCATTTCTCAGCTTCACTTTCTTGAGTCAAATCAGGAAAACTTCCTTCCTCTTTTGTATCACGTATAGCACTGAGATAAGGGTAGTTTTTCTCTTCCCAGCAGGTATCGAAAACCTCACTGACTCCTCCACAGCATTTAGAGAAACGTGCATCACAAATACAGTTTTTGTACATTAATACTTGGCCTTGAGTTGCTTTGACCGCTTCTACAACATTCTTATTGGATGCCTTCGTAATGCCTTGGTAACGCTGGCAATGATCGTCTGCACAGACATCAAAAATAGTATGATCTTCGCGGTCGTACCAGCGGATGTATTCAGTGTCAGTCTTTATAAAGGAGAAAAAGCCGTTATCGTGTTTGCTCATTGCTTTGCGTTTTTCAATTTGCGCCAATAGCCAACTTCTTGAAATTACAGCATGAGCTTTTAAAAACTCGGGAGAGGATGTAGCATTCATCTCAGAAGAAATCACACTTATCAGGTAATCTTCTGCCGGTAAAATATTGATAGCTGTGATTTTTCCTTCATCTACAACCAACTTCAAAGTTCCGTTGAAATGCTGCGTTTCCTGACGTTCCCAATGGAAATTGATGCCAATAGTTACATCGTATAAGGAGAAAGAGGCTTCATCTTCTACAGGAGTGAATGTAAGTTCTCGATATACATTGCCATTCCATAGGATTCCTCCTTCACTAAAAGATACGACTTGGTTACCGGTTACAGTTTCACCTTTTGCCAGGAAATGAGAATTAAGGGTAAAATGTATCTCTTGGGCATTGACGATACCCACACTTATTTCTGGTTCTTTCATTATGCTCTATGTGTTTAATTATGGTATGCTACTTCTTTGTATATCTGTGTAATATCTGATTCGGTTATTTTATAAAAATCCTCTTTACGCGGAGTTACTAATAAACCTGCCATATCGAGTGCTCCAGGGCTGACTAACAGTTGCTCTCCTCCTGTTGCCGTATAGCAGGCCGGACGATGTTTTTCTCGTGGGAAATAAGCCATTGTGAACCCTCTTTGTTTGTCCTGCCATGCAAATAAATTGTATCTGGGTTCGCTTTCTCCCTCGTGCAAAGGAAATGATTGTAAGTATTGGTTAATCATTTCAGGTAATATATCTGCTGAATGATTACAGATAAATACTTGGATCGGACAGATGTAACTGGTTATTTGGAAAGAAGAATAAGTATTACCGTTTTCTGTTTTTATTTCTTTTTCTCTGACAGCTGTTTCCATGAGTCTTTCCCATTGCTGGATGACCGGCACATCGCTTTGTTTTACTGCCTGAAAATGGAAATGATCCGGAGCTGAGGCTCCACATTTAGCCCCATTGTAAAATAGGACATAATCGGATGCAAAATATTCTTCCAGCCAGCTGATCAGTTTTCCTGGAAGCTGACGTATCGTTTTATCTGCCAATACCTGATCCTGATGTTTTAAACTGGAAATGGTAAGGTGTCCGGGAAGTATCGGGTATGGATTGATCCGTAAGCTGAACGGTTCGTCTAATGAAATGATTATTTCATCTTGTTCGTTGGGCTTGTTTTCCGGACAAAGAAAGCATTTTCGTGCTTCTATAGATGATTTATCGACTTTTGCGCATGTAGAAACAGCACGTGCTGGATTGAATTGTACAGTTATCGTATTCCCTGCTAACTCGAACCGACGCGTTTCTATTTGATTGAGTGCTTCGTGGTTAGTGCGTGCTGTCTGCCATTTTGCTAATTGGTTTTCGATAAAGAGTTCCCCTGCTTGTCTTTTTTTATTCATTGCTTGACGCAACTTAATTTCCAGCGTACGGAGACTGTCTTTATAATTATTGTTCTGATTTATTTTTTCGATGCTTAAGGCTGCATCAGAGTTCCCTTCCCAACGACGGCATAGATAAAGAACATCATAGATACGTCCAATGCGATATTGGCGTGAAAATGCAAGTCCTAGAGCGTAGTCTTCTCCGTAACTGGTGTTTGGTACACGAATTTTCCTCAGTAATGGGGTGAAGAATGCTCGGGGAGCTCCTAATCCATTGATGCGTAACGCATTATTATGTCCGTTCTCATCTGTCCATTCTTTATGGTCGATTACTCCGGGAGGCAAGGTTTGCAGCGTAAAGTCGGTCATGCGGTATGAACCGATAACCATTGCACATTGTTCCTTGTAGAACTTGTCAACGATGGTTTGTACGGTATGCGGACTGCTGTACAAATCATCGCTGTCTAGCTGTATAGCAAAACGACCGCACTGTGGGTGGTTAATACCTAGATTCCAGCATCCACCAATACCTAAATCGGTTCGTTCGGGAATCAGGTGTATGACTCTATTGTCATTTTTATATTGTTCTATGATTTCACTGGTTCCGTCGGTAGAATGATTGTCTATGATAATCAGATTGAAAGGAAAACTAGTTTCCTGTTCTAAGACAGAACGTATGGCATCGTTTATTGTGCGTGCACGGTTGCGTACCGGAATGATTATTGATGCTTCATGAGAGAATTCTCCTTCTTTTAAATCAACTGTCATCATGCCGGGTTTAAGATAAGCTCCGATTTTTTTTAGATGCCGGGTAAAAACCTCTTCACGTTCGATTTGTACCTGACGGTTACGCGGGTCTACATAATCAAACTGTTTTTCACCTGACTTTCGTAAGTCTATCTCGGTTTCTGTATAAAGAAACTCTCGTATGTGTGTAAGTTCTCCGTATCTTGAAAGAGCTAATCGCAAAGCATATAATGCGGAATGTTGGTACTCTTTTTCAGCCTCAATTTCGTTGATTGCTCTTTTAAGATAATCGGTACGGAACATGAGTAAGGAGCCGAAGTCAAAATCATCCCGCACACTTCCAAGTTGGTAGTCGATAACAGGATGAGGTGTCCGTTCTCCTTTTATAGTTTTGTAATGGTCTGCATATACCATACTGCATTGAGGTGCTGAAAGGTAGTCGCACATACGTTCTAATGCCATGTAGCCAAATTCCAAATCTTGTACCTGTGTACAGATAAGGGTAAAAGGAGTATTTGCATAAAGAGCAATTTGCTTGTATTTTTCAACAGATTCGGGAGCTGAGGACGGCAATATATAGCATTTATCGGGTAAGCTCAAATTGGGAACAGGAGATGTTGGCAGTAAGAATATCCGGTCTACTGTAGGACATTCCTGTAGGTGTCTTATTGTTTTATTAATTTGATTTTCACTTCCGTATGGAATGAAACATGTGATTGTTTTATTCATATTTAATACATTTATAGTGGCAAAGATAGAGAATATATCTTATTTTTGTCTAACTTTGTACGCTAATTGTATAGAATGGAGAATCCTTTTGTACAGATTATTTGTAGAACGTGTGCAAAAACAAAGAAAGAATGGCTGATGTAAAAATTCCCTTGTTGGGGAAAACACTGAGCGAAATACAAGGTATTGTGCATGGTTTGGGTATGCCTGGATTTACGGCAAAACAAATTGTTGCATGGTTATACGATAAGAAAGTCTTTTCAATAGATGATATGACAAACTTATCGCTGAAAAATCGTGAAAGGCTGAAAGAAAACTATGAGATAGGGGCTACCGCTCCGATTCATGAGATGCGTTCTGTAGACGGGACTGTAAAATATTTGTTTTGTACTCCTGAAGGTGATTACATTGAATCTGTGTATATTCCTGACGAAGACCGTGCTACATTATGTGTTTCCTCGCAGGTAGGATGTAAAATGAATTGTAAGTTTTGCATGACAGGCAAGCAGGGATATACGAATAGTTTGACACCTACTCAAATACTGAATCAGATTTATTCTATTCCGGAACGTGATAAGCTTACGAATATCGTTTTTATGGGAATGGGAGAACCATTTGATAATCTGGATGCGGTATTACGTTCACTTGAAATTCTTACAGCTGATTATGGATATGCTTGGAGTCCGAAACGTATAACTGTTTCTACTGTAGGCTTGCGTAAAGGCTTAGAGCGTTTCTTGGAAGAAAGTGACTGTCATTTGGCTGTGAGCCTGCATTCTCCGTTCCCTGCACAGCGAAGAGAACTGATGCCTGCCGAGAAAGCATTTTCTATTACTGAAATTATTGATATTCTCAGGCACTATGATTTTAGCAAACAGCGTCGTTTGTCTTTTGAATACATCGTTTTCAAGGGAGTAAATGACAGTATGCTGTATGCTAAAGAATTGATAAAGCTTTTACGAGGGTTGGATTGCCGTATCAATTTGATACGTTTCCATGCTATCCCAAATGTAGATTTAGAAGGTACGGATATGGAGTCTATGCTTGCGTTCCGTGACTATTTGACACAGCATGGAATTTTTGCAACAATTCGCGCATCGAGAGGAGAGGATATTTTTGCTGCTTGTGGCATGCTGTCTACGGCGAAACGGCAAGCTGAAAAAAATAAAGAAACTAACTAAAAGAAAAAAATATGAAGCGTTTAGCCTTTTATCTGAGTTTGGCACTTGTTGTGCTAGCATTAGCTTCTTGTAAAGGGGAAGGAAAAAGTCTGATAACTCCGGCTTCCAGTGGTCGTCCTTATGAAATTTTGGTTGTTGCCGATGATAACTGTTGGATGAGTCCGGATAGTGCTCTTTTTCATGTGTTGGACACGGATGTTCCAGGATTGCCTCAGCCGGAACGCTCTTTCCGTATCTCAAGAGTGCGAACTGCGTATTATGACCGGACAATGCGTCTGTTCCGTAATATAATTATGGTAGACATCAATCCGCAGCTGTATACTCAGGTAAAGTTCAAATACTCGCGTGATGTATATGCTTCACCTCAGATGATTATGGTCATTCAGGCCCCAAATCAGGAAGAATTTGCAAACTATGTTTCTCAAAATGGAAATGTGATTATTGATTTCTTTACTCGGGCAGAAATGAACCGTGAGATAAAGACATTAGAGAAAAAACATAATCAGACTATTTCTGCTAAGGTAGGAAGTCTTTTCGACTGTGATATCTGGATGCCTGTTGAAATGGAATCATATAAAGAAGGTAAAGATTTCTTTTGGTCTTCTACCAACCTTAATGATATGAATTTTGTGATGTATACTTTCCCGTTCAGAGATGAAAATACTTTCACCAAAGCATACTTCATACACAAACGTGATTCTGTAATGAAAGTGAATATCCCGGGAGAGCGTGAAGGTATGTATATGGAAACTGCTGATTCTGCATTTGTTGATGTTAGAAATATTGCAGTAAAGGGAGATTATGCTTTTGAGGCCCGTGGACTATGGGAAATGAAAAATGATGCAATGGGTGGCCCGTTTGTATCGCATATGAGAGTTGACCGTGCAAATGCTCGTGTAGTAGTTGTAGAAGGGTTTGTCTATAATCCGGGTAAATTGAAACGAGATCAGATCCGTCGGTTGAATGCAGCATTGTATACATTGAAGTTACCTTCAGAACAGGCTGTTTCAGAACTGCCGGTTGATAGTACGTTAACCGAAGAAAAAGTAGAACATAAAGCTGAACAAACAAGCAATAAATAAGAAGCATGGAAGAACGTAAGATAATTGTGGGAATCACCCACGGAGATATAAATGGAGTAGGGTATGAAGTAATACTGAAAGCCTTTTCTGATCCCACTATGTTGGATCTGTGTACTCCAGTAATTTACGGATCGCCTAAAGTTGCTGCATACCATCGTAAAGCGATGGATATTCAGACAAACTTTAGTATTATCAATTCTGCATCTGAAGCTCAGGAAGGACGTGTCAATATTGTAAATTGTACCGAAGATGAACTGAAGGTGGAATTAGCTAAACCTACTCAGGAAGCAGGACGTGCTGCATTAGCTGCACTGGAAATGTCTTTGAAGGAATATCGTGAAGGATTGTTTGATGTATTGGTAACAGCTCCAATCAACAAACACACGATACAGTCGGAGAATTTTCATTTTCCTGGTCATACTGAATATATAGAAGAACGTGTAGGAAATGGACAGAAGGCCTTGATGATTTTATTAAAAGATGATTTCAGAGTAGCTTTGGTTACTGGACATGTGCCTGTCAGCGAGATTTCAAAAGATTTGACTCAGGAATTAATCATGGAAAAAATGACTATTTTCCATCGTTCCTTAAAACAGGATTTCGGCATTGACAATCCTCGTATAGCAGTCTTTTCACTGAATCCTCATGCTGGTGACTGTGGACTGATTGGAAGTGAAGAGCAAACGGTTATCATTCCAGCTATGGAAGAAATGATAAAACGTGGTGTACAGTGTTTTGGCCCTTATCCGGCAGACGGTTTTATGGGTTCTGGAAACTATCGCTATTTTGATGGTATTTTAGCAATGTATCACGATCAAGGTCTGGCTCCGTTTAAGGCTTTGGCTATGGATGAGGGGGTCAATTTTACAGCGGGTCTTCCTATTGTGCGTACCTCTCCTGCTCATGGAACAGCCTATGATATTGCGGGTCAGGGAGTTGCTTCAGAGGATTCATTCCGTCAAGCAATATATGTAGCGCTAGATGTTTTCCGTAATCGTTGTATAGAAAAAGAAATCAGTGCACATCCGTTGCGCAAGCAATATTATGAAAAGCGTGACGATAGCGATAAACTGAAACTGGATACGGTAGATGAAGAGCAAATATAGGAATCTGTTTCTGCTTTTTGGCATAGTTGCCATAGCCGTCATGCTTCTTACGTTTGACGTGTCCTATGCAGAACTGACAGATAGCCTCCGGAAAGCAGGTCTTTGTTTTCCGGTGGTTATCTTTTTATGGGTTTTAATTTATTTGCTTAATGCTGGAGCCTGGTATATCATTATACACGATGGCTTTAGAGGTGATAAAATACCTTATTGGCGTGTATATAAATATACGGTAACGGGCTTTGCGTTGAATGCAACTACTCCCGTTGGGCTGATGGGGGGGGAACCTTATCGCATTATGGAGTTAGCTCCTTATGTTGGAGTAGAAAAAGCTACCTCTAGTGTGATACTATATGTAATGATGCATATTTTTTCTCACTTTTGTTTTTGGCTTTTCTCTATCCTTCTCTATCTCGTTTTATACTTTCATCACCTTCAATGGAGTCTGTCATTGTTTTTGGCATTTTCCGGCATCTTTTGTTTAATGGGAGTTTATTTCTTTATGAAAGGTTATCGGCAGGGTTTGGCGATGCGTTGTATCCGATTGTTGCAAAGGGTGTTTTTTTTGAAGCGTTGGGCTATAAATTTTGCTGAAAAGAAGCAAGAAACACTTCAACGAATTGATGATCAGATAGCGGAATTACATGGCAAACATCGTGTAACTTTTTATACATCTTTGGGAGCTGAGTTTTTTGCGCGGGTTTTATCATGTGCTGAGATTTATTTTATATTATCGATTTTTACAGATACGATTAGCTATTGGGATTGTATTCTAATATTGGCTTTTACCTCTTTGTTTGCTAATGCTTTGTTCTTTTTACCGATGCAGTTAGGAGGTCGGGAGGGCGGTTTTGCTTTGGCTGTAGGTGGATTGTCAATGCCATATGCTTACGGTGTGTATATGGGGCTGATAATGCGGCTTCGTGAATTGGTCTGGATAATTTTAGGTATCGGATTGATGAAATTTGGTAATAAGAATAGTCTGAAAAGTAAACGTATTTAGAAGCTTAAATAAATCATGTGGTTTAGTTCTTTGGTACAAGGTATAAAGTCTACATTAAAGTCGGAAGATACAGAAGGTTTTTTTGAAATATATGTAACTCGTTCTTGCGGCTATTTGTGGGCATTGTTTTTTAAGCAATTACATATACATCCTAATGTAGTGACAATCGTTTCTATCATATTAGGAGCCTTGTCGGGGTATATGTTTTATTATGATGATTTATCTCATACTCTGTGGGGTATTTTTTTGCTGATATGGGCAAATTGGTATGATTGTGCAGATGGGCAACTTGCTCGTATGACGGGAAAGAAAAGTCTTTTGGGGCGTATCCTTGACGGATTTGCCGGAGATGTATGGTTTTTCTCAATTTATTTCTTTATCAGTTTACGGCTTACGCCATCTTGGGGTATATGGATTTGGTTGTTATCAGCCTTTGCCGGATTTATTTGTCATAGTAAACAGTGTGCTTTGGCCGACTATTATCGTAATGTTCATATGTTTTTTCAAAAAGGAGCTGATAAATGTGAGTTGGACTCTTCAGAAGAACAATATCGTAAAATGAAGGCCTTGAAATGGAGTAAAGACTGGTTTGAAAAGATTTATTTATTTTTTTATGCTCGTTATACACATAGTCAGGAGAAAATGTCGCCTTCATGCCAGCATTTATTACTTACACTAAAAAAGAAATATGGAAATCAAATTCCAACAGAACTCCGTCAACACTTTAGGGTAGGAAGTAAGCCTTTGATGAAATATACTAATATCTTGACATTTGATATGCGTGCAGGTGTCTTATTTATATCAGTATTAATAAAAGAACCATGGTTGTATATGGTTTTCGAAGTAACTGTAATGAATGTAATCTTCTTTTATATGCGTAGCAGGCATGAGAAACTCTGTAAGGAGATAGAATTAGAAGCTTATAAATAAAGATATGGAAAATATTATAAAAAGGCATCGTATTGCTTTGGTTCTGGCTGGAGGATATGGGGAACGAATGCATATGGGGCTTCCAAAACAATTTATATTGTTGCAAGGTATGCCTGTCATAGTACATACATTAAAAGCTTTTGAAAATCATCCTGAAATAGATGTGATTGCTGTTGTGTGTCTTTCTGGATGGGAAGAATATGTAGAACGGGTGAAACATGATTTTCATATAACTAAATTGCAGCATATCTTTTCTGGTGGTAGCAATAGCCATATTTCTATCGGTAATGGTATAAAAGGACTTTCTCATTATTACACCAGGGATGATATTGTATTAGTTCATGAGGCTGTACGGCCTTTGCTATCGGCAAAGATTATTTCTGAGAATATCCGGATATGTGAATTGTATGGAAATGCAATTACTGCTGTCCGGGATAACGAAGCTGTTATGTATACTGAAGATGGAGTTTCTTCGTATCGTTGTTTTCCTCGTGAACAAATGTATAAGGCACAGACTCCTCATACATTTGTGTTAAGAGATTTGGAGATAGCTTACCAGGAAGCAGAACAAAAATCTATTTGTGCACAATCTTTATATACTCTGATGGCAGAACTGAAGCGCTTTCCTTTATATATAGCAGAAGGAGAACGGAGAAATATCAAATTGACACACCCTGAGGATATACGGATTGCCGAAGCTTTGCTGTCTACTGAAATGATATAGTAATAATAATTGAAAAATATGGAAACAAAACGCATTTCATTGGTAAGTAAGCAATATACTCTTCCTTTTATATTGGTTACTTCATTATTCTTTTTGTGGGGATTTGCGCATGCCATTCTGGATGTGTTGAATAAACATTTTCAGGAAGTTTTGAATATAACTAAAACCCATTCAGCCTTTATTCAGGTAACGATGTATATGGGATATTTTATCATGGCAATTCCTGCGGGTCTCTTTATTAATCGTTTTGGATATAGAATAGGAGTTGTCTTTGGTTTGTTGTTATATGGACTAGGAGCATTTCTGTTTATTCCAGGGCAATATTACGTTTCATTCAATGCATTTTTATTTGCACTTTTTGTAATAGGGTGTGGACTTACTTTTTTAGAAACTGCTGCCAATCCATATGTTACTGAACTAGGTGCAAAGGAAACTGCTGCTAGCCGTTTGAATTTCGCTCAGTCTTTCAATGGATTGGGGTGTATTTGTGCTCCTATTTTGACGGGACTTTTACTTTTCTCAGATGATTCTCAACCTACAGGAAACGTAGCTTTACCATATGCATGTATGGGAGTGGTTGTATTGTTGGTTGCCATTGTTTTTATGCGTGTAAAGTTGCCTGAAATCGAGCACCAGACAGAAGTTGATTCTCAAGGGCATCGTGTTGGGCTTTGGTCGCATAAATTATTTATTTTCGGACTGATTGCCCTTTTTGCCTATGAGGTAAGTGAAATTTCAATCAATAGCTTTTTTATCAATTATGTAGTAGAGCAAGGATGGATGAATGCACGGCGCGCATCTTTGATTCTTTCTTTCGGGGGACTAAGCTTATTTATGGCTGGGCGTTTTATTGGCAGCTGGATAATGCAACGTATCTCTGCAGAGAGAATGTTACTCTATTGTTCTATAGGAACCGTTTTGACAACGACTTTAATCTTATGTGACTTAGGCATTATTTCATTGATTGCTTTGCTGTGTGGTTATGCTTTTGAGGCTATTATGTTTCCTACTATATTTGCTCTTTCTTTAAGAGGGTTGGGAAGCCATACTAAACGTGCCTCTTCTTTCTTGATGATGTCGCCAGTGGGAGGCGTCGTGGGTCCTTTACTGATGGGCTATGTGGCAGATATCACTTCTTCTATGGTTATGTCTTTCATCGTACCTTGGATTGCTTATGCTGTCGTATTGATGTATGCATGTAGGATTGTTTTTGGCAAAGTAAGGTCATAAATGATATTATAATGCCTGCTCAAGGTATTTAAAATGTAATCTGTTTAATATAAAAATCAAGAGATTAAAACTTAATATCTCTCTTATTAGCTTTGGTGATAACATTAAAAGCAAAAGGCTGCTTCAAAAAAGGGACACTCAGTAAATAATATAAAATTAGCCAACTAATTC